>VAPE01034131.1_pt1 | contig 20861 bp, 19 predicted proteins | sample 3393911 | NCBI WGS metagenome assembly VAPE01 (sample SAMN08290436, study PRJNA428436) | hydrothermal vent metagenome | isolation source: Deep-sea hydrothermal vent chimney | place: Atlantic Ocean: South-mid Altantic Ridge
GGATACCTATTGCCGCTGAAAATAACTCCTCTTGTGTCATGATTTTTTCAGCTAAACTAATTTATTAATGTGTTCTACCCACTCACTTTTATAAAGAACCATGTTTATAGTCGCCGAATTTCCAAAGTTCCAGCGTATCAAGATGCCTTATCTCCCATGGCTTTTTCCCGGCAAGGTCTAAAATAACAGGAAGTGTGATCCCATTAATCAGCATACGTCGTGCAAGATAGGGAAAATCGAACTCTTTGCCATTGTGCCCACACAGCAACGAGTTAGGCCCGTTGTAGTGTTTCAAAAGCAAGATCGCAAACTCTTCGAGCAGAATTTTTTCATCATCGCCGTAAAACGATTTCAGGCGTACCTCATTCCCATTCATAAAGCCACAGGAAACACAGACAATCTTCCCAAATTCCGCGTAAATCCCAGCCTGTGGATAAAGGTCGGCAGGGGTGAGATCTTCGCCAAGATATTTCAGCTTAACTGCTTTTTTGCCCCATAGCTTTTGAAACTTCTCCGGAACGGAATCAAAATCCGGGTAGGCGGGAACAGTTTCAATGTCAAGAAACAGAATATTCTCCAGTGATAAATTGTTGAGCATAGTGTTTGATTTTTTCTTTGAGCAAAATACAAAAAATTTCGTTTATACGGAATTTACTTTAAACGAACTCTTTCTGAAAACATTAGTTTTGCCACATGAAGTTAAGCAAGACTGTAAAAACGAAAGATGGTTCCCACACCCTTTTAAATGAAAAGGCAGGGGAGCACTATCATTCGGTTTATGGAGCCATTCAGGAATCTGAGCATATTTTTATCAGGGCAGGACTGGAGGGCTATAAAAACCAGGAAAATGAATTGCGGGTTCTGGAAATCGGTTTTGGAACAGGGCTGAACGGACTCCTTACGCTAAAATGGGCTGAAAAACGCCATCAGCACGTTCAATACACCGGTATCGAGGCTTTCCCTGTTGCGCAAAGTACATTGAATGAGTTGAATTACCCGGCATTGCTTCACGTTGATAGCACTATTTTTATGAAAATGCATAGTAGTAGCCGTGAACACAGGCAAATTTCATCTTTTCTTTCGCTGCATGTTTTGTATGAAAAATTCCAGGATTATCATCCTGCACCCAGCCGATTTCATGTGGTATTTTTTGATGCTTTTTCGCCTGACAGCCAACCTGAAATGTGGACGGAAGAAGGTTTTGTAAAATTATATGATACTTTGATTTCCGGAGGAACACTGGTTACCTACTCTTGCAAAGGGAGTGTAAAACGGGCACTGAAAGCTGCCGGTTTCAGTCTTGAAAAACTCCCCGGACCTCCCGGCAAACGTGAATTTCTGAGAGCTACCGCACAAAAGCGGCTTTAACGAATTTCAAACTGCTGATAGCCCTGTGGCGGAATTTCCTGTTTCTCCACCTTGCTTACCCGTGCCCACGCAGGTCCTTCTTCGCACCAAAACACGAAAGCTTCAAGATTTTCCTCCTCGCCTTCCGCTTCGATATAGACACTGCCGTCGGGACGATTTTTTGCATAACCTTTTATCGCTAATTCAGTTGCTTTTTTCTGCGTATAGTACCGGAACCCAACGCCTTGAACGCGTCCAAAAACCTGAAGAATTATAGCCTTATTGTTCATTCAATAATAGTTGAATTTCTACTTATTATGTACGATTGCCAGCAAGCATAAATATGAATATAGTAAAATATCCATCAAAAATAAAAATAATTTTCCTATTAATAGTTTCAGCAGGCTCTTTTTCGGAATATTCTAAAGAGTTAACCTGTTTTAAGCAAGTGCTTATGATTATTAAGACTAACTTTTAATAACTATAAGAAAAATTCCGGCCGAAATAAAAAAGAACAATGTCTAAACTACAGATGAGATTAATTAGCTGAAGGTCATCCGTATAATAGTATTATAATAATTAACAAGAATATTATTACCATTTTATAAAAAACAGAATACAAGTTGATATATTATAAATATTTACTAACTTTACAACCGAAATTAAGATTAATTGTAATTAATTTAATAACCCTAAAAAAATTAACCGATGAAAAGAAAATTACTTATTAGTTTATTAAGCATTGTTGCTATCCTGTTCTTCTGGCAGGCTGGTTTTAGCCAAAATCTTTTGGCAAACGGCGACATGGAAAGTTGGACAGACGCCAGCACGCCGACAGGCTGGACTACTGCTCAGGGAATTTCGCAAGAGAAGACCACCGTACATAGCGGGACGTATTCTGCCAAACAAATCGGCGGCACTAAAAAGCTTAGTCAATCTATTAATGTTACCCCCGGAGATACGTATAATATTTCCATTTGGTATTATGTTGAGAGTGGTGATGGCTCGGATACAAGAATCTGGTCTTATTGGAAAGATGGCAGCGGATCAAATATTAGTGATAACAGTAATGAATTGAGAGGCCCGAATGGGAGTTATCTGTCTTCGAATGCATCATGGCAAAACTATACTGCAACTGTTACGGCTCCTTCTAATGCAGCTACCTTGTTTTTTGAACTCAGAACTTATTCAGGTGCTACTGTTTATTGGGATGATTTGTCCGTTGAGAAAGCTGCTGGCGATGTAACTGCCCCCACCTGGACTTCCGGATACCCACAGGCTACACACGTAGAAGATACCCGTGCTACCCTGCTAGCAAGCCTTGATGAACCGGGACAGGTTTATTTCATTGTGGTGGCCAAAGATGCCACAGCTCCTACTGCCGATCAGGTGAAAGCCGGTGTTGATTATGGTAGTGTTACGGTGTTGACAACGGATACCATTGATGTAGCTAAAGCCAATGAAACCACCTCTTATAATCTAACTGGTGCTTCGCTCAGCAGCTCGGTGGATATCTGGTTTGTAGCAGAAGACAATGCAGGCAATTTGCAGAGCAGTCCGGTAAAGGTTACCGTTACAACTACAGCTGCCCGCGCTTTGGCCTTTGACAATCCCAAGGCCAATGATTCTTATAATCTTGGTGATACCATTAAACTTGAATGGACATCCAGCAACATTGACAGCCTTATCGTTACCATCAGGCCTGTCTCATCATTTATAACTGTTGTTATGACTGATGGCCCTTTTGCTGCTGCTGCCGGTTCCCATAACCTCATAATTCCTAAAGATGCTATGACCGGGGATTATTCTCTTGTATTGCACGATTATTATGATGCCACTTTTAAACAGTCAGTAAGCCCTGTTACCGTTGTGGACAATCGTTCGCTCACACTGGTAAAACCACAAGACGGGGATACCGTGTATGTGGGTGATTCGTTGACCTTTAAGTGGACTTCCTCAAATATTGACAGCGTTCTAATCGGTGGATATATTACTAATGGCGGCCCTAATGGCGGGTATTTCATGCTGACAGGTGATCCTGACCATTTTGATACAGCTACTTTCCTGCCCATACCTGCGGCTCCCGGGGTTTGGAAAATGTACCTCGATCCGAAGAATATGGGTGGCAGTATAAAATTAGATTCTGTTTTCATTTGGGATGCCGCCGACATGCATTTTAAAGATTACGTTTCTCCTGTTTATATAGTAGATACTTTCCCCATGAGAATTTCCCATTCCATGCCTACATTTGGAATGACGGACGTTATGCCGTCCACTGGTATTAATGCCGATTTCAGTTGTGATTCCATTATTCCGGGTTCCGGAAAACTTTATCTGAAAAAAGCGGATGGCACTACCGTTATGACCATTGATGCCTCGAAGATTCAAATTAACGGAAATGGTATTTGGTTTATGCCCAAACCTGCTCTTATTCCAGGCGATTCATATTATATAGAAATTGATTCGAATTTTGTAGAATGTGCCGATGGAGGCAAAGTATTCCCTGGATTGGAAGGAAAAGCATGGAATTTTACAGTGGCCAGCAGCAGTATTTATTTCTCTGAGTATATTGAAGGTTCCAGCAACAACAAGGCGCTGGAGATATATAACCCGACCGGCCATGATATTTCTTTGGATGATTATATCATTGCCAGTTCCTATAACGGTCATGGCATAAGTCAGGATAAACCGGTGTACCATTTCCCCAAAGGCTATGTTTTGAAAGCGGGTGAGGTATTTGTTGTGGCCAACAGCCAGGCAAGTAGTGATATTTTGGCCCATGCCAACGATACCGTTACTTATAATGAAGGCGGTTATGTTTGCAGCTTTAATGGTGATGATGCCCGTGTACTTATCCGTGTTGAAAACCATGATTGGATGTGGGTAGATGCCATTGGGAACCCATGGGAAGATCCTGGTGCCGGATGGGATGTAGCTGGTGTTTCCGCCGCTACGAAAGACCATACATTGCTAAGAAAATCCACCGTTACAATGGGCAATGGTAGCAATTGGGGAATGTCTGCAGGTTCCGATGCCGAAAGTTCACAATGGATTGTTAAGCCTAAAAACTATTTTGACAATATTGGTAAGCCTACGCCAGCTGGCAGTGATCAATCAGAAATAACCGGATTTACATTGTACGACATGAACCATAATAATGTTACCGTAAGCAGTACTATTAACAGTTCTACTGATTCGCTGAATGTTGTCGTCCTCAAAGGAACAGATGTAACACAGCTTAAAGCCGATATTCAAATTTCTACCGGAGCCGAAGTTCATCCCGACTCAACAGATTTGCTCGATTTTACCAATCCATTGCAATTTACAGTCATGGCAGAAAATGGTATTGATTCAACGGTATGGACTGTTTCTGTCAAGGTTGCTGCTTCTCAGAGTTCCGAAGCAAATATCCTCACTTTTTCAGTACCGAATGCAGAGGCTACTTTAATTGATGGTTCGTCCTATACTGTAAATATTCTGCTTTCTACTGTTATGGATGTTACTGCATTAAAACCTGAGATTACAGTTTCTGCCGGTGCAACAATAAGCCCTGCTTCGGGTGTTGCCCAAGATTTCAGCAATCCGGTAGTTTATACGGTAACGGCACAGGATGGTTCAACTGTGGACTGGACAGTTACTGTTCTTGTTCCTATAGCAAATTATGTTCCTATTTACGACATTCAATACACTACCGACCCGAGTGGAGATTCACCTTATAAAGGCCAGACAGTAAAAACTTCCGGTGTTGTTACTGCCATAAATGTTTATAAAGATGTAAGAAAGGGATATTACATTCAGGATTCTATAGGAGAATGGAATGGCATTTATGTCTATGACACAGACACCATAAACGATCCTGTAGCTCTTGGAGATAGCATTGTTGTTGTCGCCACTGTTTCTGAGTACTATAACTTAACTGAATTAGGAGAAGTTGAAAGCTTTAATGTAATCAGCACTAAAAACACATTGCCCGGCCCAGCTGATGTAACAACAGGTGATGTTAGTCAGGAAATGTGGGAAAGTGTTTTTGTAAGGCTTAAGAACGCTACCTGTACCAATGATAGTTTGGGACATGGCCAAGTGGAATTGAATGATGGTTCCGGTGCTGCCGTTGTTGATGACTACCTCTATCCGTATAATACTCTTTTTGTAAAGGACAATGTTTATTCAGTTACCGGAGTAGTAAATTATGGCTATGGTATTTTCACAGTTAACCCGAGAAACGCTGATGACATTTCGGATGTTACCGGAATTAGTAACAACAGCCTTGCTGACAATATCAGCATCTATCCAAATCCTGGTAACGGCAGGTTTCATATTAATCTGAACAATGCCATTAAAGGCAAAGTCAGAGTTCGTGTTACGGATATTACAGGACGGGTGGTTTACGAACGTGCCTTTAGTAATGTAATCACAAACCAGACGTTGTCCGTAGATATCAGTAATCAACCTTCCAACCTGTATTTCATTAGCATCAGCGATGTACACAATACGGTTGTGAAGAAATTTATGAAACGGTAGGATGTACCGTAATCTTCTTAAAAAGGTCATCTGTTACGGCAGATGACCTTTTTTTATTGCAGAAGTTCTGCTATAAGAGTTGCCTTGAAACCCAATTATTTAACTGTTCAAAGAGTTGTTGCGGTAACAATTTACGCCAGGCCAATTCGTCAAACTCACCTCCGAAAATCAAATACTGGTCAATGTTTACTTCTTTGAATTCCTGCTTGACATGATGACGAAAGTTAAGTCCGATAATCCAGCCATCATCAAGATTGTCAAACCATTCTGCAAAATAGTCATCCATGTCCGAATGGAAATCCAACACGTTTTCGCCAATTAGGATAAAATATTTTATCCCTTGATCCATAAGCTCTTCAACAACATTCCGGTACAGATACATCACATCGTTGTATAAAACATCATTCCATTCGCCAAACAGCTCGATGATAGCGTATTGCTGTTCATACTGTACAAACAATAGTTTCAAATAAAGCGTTTGCGAACCAAAGTAATCCCATTGCGGGTGGATGTAATGGTCGTAAATAGCATGTTCAAAATAAATTTCACTGTTTTGACGTCCGAAAAACGGCGAACGGTCATCTTCGGATGCAATATACAATTCACGCCAGTTGTAATAAGGTTCCAGATTGTGCATGACAAGGCAGGAGTGAAGTTCGAGTTAAATAGATTTGGACAGTAAATAGCCGCCTACAGCCAACGAAATACCAAAAAGGTTGGTAGCAAGCAAATAAAACGCCATATAAATGTAATCACCACTTTTTATCAAGCTGAAATTATCGAAAGCAAAGGTAGAAAAGGTCGTGAAACTTCCAAGGATTCCCACGAAAATGAGCAGCCGCATACCCGGCGACACATATACGCGGGCAAAATACCCCCACAAAAAACCAATCACAAGCGAGCCAAGCAGGTTCACGGTAAGCGTTGCCCACGGAAAATCGCTGTGGAATTTGGAGTCAATTACTTCATATATCAAAAATCGTAACACGGCGCCTATGCTTCCGCCGAAAGCTACAGCCAGTAGTTTAATAATCATTTACAATGCGAATTTGAGGTTTTCTATTTCTTTCAATAGTATATAAAGCCGATTCATGGTCTGCCGGTCGTTAAGGGTTACCTCGTAGGTAAAACTAACATAAGTGCCTTTGCTGCTCTTGTTTTTGCTTTGGAATAAGTAACTTATTCCCAGCCTGTTAAATACATTAATAAGCTGTTGTTTGTTTTCCGTATCACTCAGGGCAGCAGTCACCACGGCTTTTAGCCGGTAGGTAACAGGAAACAGCAATTCCTGGTTATTCATTTGTATAGGGGCAGCACTTTCCATTTCCAATTTCCCTTGTCTTTGGGAGTCGTCAGTCATTCCACAGCTTGCTTAAAAAATTTTGGCAAAAATAAGCGCATTTTTAAAATAAAAAAGCTATTCCTTAAAAAATATCAGGAAATTGCTGTGGGTCATACTGATGCATCATGTCGTAGGTAGTTTCAAAGACATCCTCTGCATTGGGATTGGAGAAATAATCGCCATCGGTACCGTAGGCGGCACGGTGGGCACGGGCAGTGATGGTGCGGGGCTTCATATCCAGAAAATAAAACCCTTGTTGATCTTCCAACACATTTTGTAACATGTAGGAGGTAGCGCCACCGGGAACATCTTCATCGAAAAAGATGATTTTGTTGGTTTTTTTCAGGGAATTAAGAATGACGCCGTGAACATCGAAAGGAATGAGTGTTTGCACATCAATAAGCTCCACATCAATACCAAATTCTTCCAGTTGTTTGGCTGCATCCTGCGCAATACGCACATCGGAGCCGTAAGTCACTAAGGTAACATCCTTACCTTTACGTAGAACTTCGGGAATACCTGGGGCAATACGGTATTCGCCGATGTTTGAAGGCCTTTTTTCACGTAAACGATAGCCGTTGAGAGGTTCGATAATCAATACAGGCTGGTCAGAGGCAAGGTAAGTGTTGTAAAACCCTGCTGCCTGCGTCATGTTGCGAGGGACAGCCACATGAATACCTCGAATAGAGTTTATCACCATACTGAGTGGAGAGCCGGCATGCCAGATGCCTTCGAGGCGATGACCACGTGTACTGATAATCATGGGAGCTTTTTGTCCTCCACGGGTGCGGTAGTGCATAGTGGCAATGTCATCGCTCATTACCTGCAAACCATACAGGATATAATCGAAATACTGAATTTCGGCAATAGGACGCAAACCACGCAACGCCATTCCCAGCCCCTGGCCTATGATGCTGGCTTCGCGAATCCCGGTATCGAAAATCCGGTTTTCACCATACTTTTTCTGCAAACCTTCGTAAGTCTGGTTGACGCCACCAATCTTTCCCACATCTTCACCAAAAGCCACCACCAACGGGTTATGTCCGAATATATAATCGAAATTGTCGCACAGAATTTCCCTCCCGGGAACATATTTCTCCTCATCAAACTGTGGTGCAACGGGCTTGATTTTCTCCGGCGCCCACTCTGACTCACTATACAAGTGCGAGCTGTAGCGTCTTCGACTGTCAGCAAGTTCTTTTACCAACCACTCGCGAATAGTTGTTTTGAGCTGTTGGTTTTCCACCTCGCAATCGCACAGATGCCGGATAGTTTGCCGGGCGGCACTATAAATATCTTTCCGGATAGGTTCGCCCACACGTTTCAACTCATTACGAATGGTCTCAAGGATCTGTTTTTTGGCGCATGGGCAGTCATAATCCATCAGTTTCAGCAGTTCATCTCTTTTCTGTTTCAGTGGTTGGCTGTAATTTTTCCAGGCATTTTTTCTGGCTGCTTTGGCACGTGTCATGGCCTGCTTTTCAATGGTATCCAATTCCTCTGCCGTGGCAATGTCATTCTCCAAAATCCATTGCCGCATACGTACAATTCCATCTCTGCTTTGTTCTTCTTCAAGCTGTTGTGTGGTTTTATAACGCTCGTGCGAACCTGAGGTGGAATGTCCCTGTGGTTGGGTGCAACCTGTGATGTGAAACAGTACCGGTACTTGTTCCTTCCTACACAGGGCAATGCCTTTACGGTAGGTTTCCACCAGCCTTGGATAATCAAAACAGGTGGCCTCAAAAATCATCAGTCCATTGGTATCTTTTTCCTTTTTAAAGCCGGAAAGGAGTTCCGAAATATTTCCTTTGGTAGTCTGCAATTTGGTGGGTACCGAAATACCCCACTGGTCATCCCATACAGAAATGGCCATAGGAACCTGTAATACGCCGGCAGCATTGATGACCTCAAAAAAGTGCCCTTCTGATGTGGAGGCATCACCAATAGTTCCAAAAGCCACTTCCCTGCCATTGTTACTGAATTTTGTCTGCTTTTGAAATGATTTTTCGTTTTTAAATAGCTTTGAAGCCAATGCTAACCCCAGAAGCCGCGGCATCTGGCTGGCAGTAGGAGAGGAGTCAGGGGCACTATTTTTCTGTTTTGTCAGGTCTTTCCATTCACCCTTTTCGTCAAGACTGCGGCTGGCAAAATGGTTATTCATAAGTCTGCCGCCATTGGCTGGATTGGCTTTGAGGTCAGTATCACCATAAAGCTGGGCAAAAAATTCTTCCAGCGTCATCATGCCTGTAGCAAACATAAAAGTCTGGTCGCGATAGTATCCCGAACGCCAGTCGCCTACTTCAAACACTTTTGCCATAGCAAGTTGCGGGATCTCTTTCCCGCCACCGAAAATGCCGAATTTGGCTTTTCCTGTCAGCACTTCACGTCTTCCGAGCAAGCTTACCTGCCGGCTTTCGTTGGCTATGCGATAATCATTTAATATTTCTTCTTTTGATAAATTTAGGGAGGTATAATGAATGTTGGATTCCTTCATTGGGTATCTGTTTTGCTTTGCAAAAATACAAAATTAAAATGATTCTAAATTAGGTAAGAATTGGCTTGTCATTGATAAATGATTCTTTTGCCGTTGAAGTGCCATCCTTGAGATTTCTTGAAAATATTATGACGAAAACGACGAGGTCATATTTTCAGATTTTTCTTACTTTTGGAAAAACAATGAAACTATGGCAGCGAACCAGGATTACCTCAACGAGCACGGCAAACTGAAAAACAGCGTTTACGATGCAAGGTTGAAAGAATTACAAATTGAGTTGGTAAAGTTACAAGAGTGGGTTAAGGCCAAAGGGAAAAAGATAGTCGTTATTTTTGAAGGGCGCGATGCTGCCGGCAAAGGTGGTGTTATCAAGCGGATTACCGAGCGGTTGAATCCGCGTGTTGCACGGGTGGTAGCTTTGGGTATTCCCACGGAAAAGGAGAAAACACAATGGTATTTTCAACGCTATGTGCCGCATTTGCCTGCTGCCGGAGAGATAGTTTTGTTTGATCGTTCGTGGTACAACCGTGCCGGTGTAGAGCGGATTATGGGATTTTGTACTGATGACGAATACTGGGATTTTCTGAGGGCTTGTCCCAATTTTGAAAAGATGCTTATCCGGTCGGGAATCATCATCATCAAATATTGGTTTTCGGTAAGTGAAGAAGAACAGGAAAAGCGTTTCCAATCCAGACTGGGAGATCCTACCAAACGCTGGAAACTCAGCCCTATGGATGTTAAATCCCGTGGATTGTGGGTAGAATATTCCAAAGCAAAGGACGAGATGTTTTCGTACACCGATACCAAAATCAGTCCGTGGTATGTGGTCAACGCTGACGATAAAAAGCGGGCACGTCTTAATACCATTCATCATCTGCTCGGCTTAATTCCTTATAAAGACCTCACACCGGCTGCCATTAAACTTCCTCCGCGCAAGAAAGAAAAAGGCTATGTGCGTCCTCCAATGCAAGAGCAGACCTTTGTTCCGGATATTTATGAAGGTAACGTTTAATGGCAATTTGTTCACTGAAAACACAATCTCCTTTTATCAATACTCCGGTAATTTTTCGTTCTCGCAAAGCCGCAGAAACGCAAAGATTTGAATAACAATTAGTTATCCTTATTGTCTTTATATTCCCATCTATTTGTTAATCAGTATGATAGAATTTCTTACCGGACTATTGTTTATTAGAATTTGAATTAAACAAAAGCCTCCGTAAAAAAAAATTATAAAAAAAGGTCGCCATTTATTTGTTTTATTAAAAAAACGGATATATTTGCCCCATAAATATGAAGCAAAGTAAAACATATCCGGTTTCCAGTAAACGACATCCCGTTGTAACGGATAGATTCTATACTATTGTTTCTTTGAGGAACACCAGGCCCCCCTTCGGGGTATAATATTTTTGCGGAGTTCCGTACTCTGCCTTTTTCCGGTTTTATCATTATTTATTTATTTATCAAAGTTAGATTTTATTATGCAAGTTGCTATTAATGTGGCTGATAACAGTCATGAAAAATACGCACAGGCGGTTTGTAATATGATTGAAGAAGCTGCCATACACAGAGGTACCGGTATTGCCACAAGAAAGACTGAATATATCCGGGAAAAGATCCGGAAGGGAAACGCCGTAATTGCCTTAGCGGGGAAAGAAGTAGTGGGCTTTTGTTACATCGAAAGCTGGGAAGGACAAAAGTTTGTGGCAAATTCCGGCCTGATAGTTCATCCCGATTATCGTAAAACAGGTTTGGCCAGAAATATCAAATCAAAGATATTCGAGCTCTCCCGGAAAAAATTCCCTGAATCACGAATCTTTGGTATCACTACCAGCCTGGCCGTGATGAAAATAAACTCAGGTCTGGGATACCAACCTGTTACGTTCTCGGAGCTTACCATGGATGAAACCTTCTGGAAAGGTTGTGAGAGCTGTACAAACTACGATATCCTGTTGAGAACAAGCCGGAAAATGTGTTTATGCACCGGCATGGTGTGCAACCCGGCAAAACATGACGGGGTCACTGACAAAAAGGAAAAGACGTCTGGCTCGTGGAAGCAGTTTAAAAAATTCCTCAAGACCCATGGCAACCACTTCCCTTTGAAGAATACACTTTATCCTAAAATTAGTAAAATACTAAACAGATGAAAAACAAAAAAGTATTGTTGGCATTTAGTGGCGGTTTAGACACCTCTTATTGTGTCAAATATTTCATACATGAAAAACAACTGGAAGTTCATACCGCCATCGTCAATACCGGTGGTTTCTCAGAGACAGAGCTTCGGAAAATTGAAAAACTGGCTTATCAACTGGGCGCCAAAACTCATAAAGCTATTGATGGCAGCCATGACTTTTATGAGCATATCATAAAATACCTCATTTTTGGTAATGTATTGAAAAACAACACTTACCCGCTATCGGTGAGTGCCGAACGTATTTTTCAGGCCAAAGCACTGGCCGAATATGCCAAAGCCACAGGCGTCTCATACATTGCCCATGGGAGTACCGGTGCAGGTAATGACCAAATACGCTTTGACCTGGTTTTCCAATTAGTGGCGCCTGAGCTGGAAATATTGACACCGGTAAGAGACCAAATTCTGAGCCGCCGGGAAGAGATTGATTATCTGTCCAAATGTGGTGTAAAAACAGATTGGCAAAAGTCGAAATATTCCATTAACAAAGGACTGTGGGGAACCAGCATCGGCGGTAAAGAAACCCTTACTGCCAACGAACCGTTACCGGAAGAAGCTTTTCCCTCCAAAGCGACAAAAATGGAATCCAAAACTTTGACAATTGGTTTTGTGAAAGGGGAGATTGTTTCAGTCAACGGTAAAAAAGCCGAACCGGTAAAAGCAATTCAACAAATTGAAGCCGAGGCATCAAAATATGCCATTGGCCGTGATATGCATACCGGGGATACCATTATCGGGATAAAAGGAAGAATCGGTTTTGAAGCCGCGGCTGCTGCTATCATCATCAAAGCTCACCATACGCTGGAAAAACACACTCTGAGCAAATGGCAACTTCACTGGAAAGAACAACTGGCTAACTGGTATGGCATGTTTATCCATGAAGCACAATATTTTGAACCCGTGATGCGAAATATTGAAAACTTTCTTACTGATACACAGCAATTTGTTTCCGGTGAAGTCTCTGTAGTCCTGCATCCTTATCGTTTTGAAATACTGGGCATTCAATCTGACCACGATTTGATGAAATCGGATTTTGGCGACTATGGAGAAATAAACAAAGCCTGGACTGGTGATGACGTAAAAGGGTTCGTTAAGATTATGGCGAACTCCATGAAAATTTTTCAAAATGTAAACGGAAAACTATGATACAGGTAGGAATTGTAGGTGGGACGGGTTATGTGGCCGGTGAGTTAATCCGGGTTTTAATGTATCATCCGGAGGTTCACCTCCGGTTTGTTTACAGCCATTCTCATGCCGGTGAAGAAATTCACAGCATACACGAAGACTTGTTCATGCTTGAAGACCAAAAGTTTTCAGCGGAGGTAGATACGGATATAGATGTGGTTTTTCTTAGTCTCGGACATGGTAATTCCACGAAATTTCTTCATGAACATCCTTTTTCAGATTCGACCAAAATCATTGACCTGAGTAACGATTTCCGGCTGAAAGGAGTTAGCCATCAGGGGAGAAGAAAGTTCACCTACGGACTGGTGGAAAAGAATAGAGAGGCTATCGTTTCTGCTGAAAATATAGCTAACCCCGGATGTTTCGCCACGGCTATTCAACTGGCATTGCTACCCTTGGCTAACCAAAAAATTCTACATGGAGATATTCATATCCATGGAATTACAGGATCCACAGGGGCAGGTCGAACACTTTCGGAAACCTCACATTTCAGCTGGCGAAACAATAATGTTTCTGTTTATAAACCGTTTGCTCACCAGCACCTTGACGAAATAAAGGAGACGCTGCTCAGTTTCCAACCGGAATTTAACCGGGAACTCAATTTTATTCCCGTGCGGGGTGACTTTACAAGAGGTATTCTGGCAACGGTTTACACCGAAAGTGATTTGTCAGAACAGGCGTTGACACAATTGTATAAAGATTATTACAAAGATAAAATGTTTACCACGGTCAGTGATTTGCCCATCCATCTGAAACAGGTGGTCAACACCAACTATTGTCTGCTTCATGTAGAAAAGCACGGAAACAAAGCGTTTATTGTCTCTGTAATTGACAATTTACTGAAAGGCGCTGCCGGACAGGCTGTAGAGAATATGAATCTGATGTTCGGTTTTGCAGAAGGTGAAGGACTAAAATTAAAACCAAGCTATTTTTAAAACAGGATAAAATGAAAAAAACTAAAATTGCCATTATCGGCACAGGAAATCTGGGGTTGTCCATACTAAAAGGGCTGTTGGCATCTTCGTTGAAAGAAGAAATCCAAATCATTGCAACCAAAAGAAAATTTCCGGATATCCCTTTAGTGGAAAGTGAACAGGTATATTTTACCACTGATAATGTATTAGCTGTAGAAAGTTCTGATGTGATTATTTTTTCAGTGCAACCAGGCCAGTTCCCAATGGTTATTGAGCAGGTAAGACATCTGCTGAAAAGCAAAGTACTTATCTCTACCATAACCGGATTGACACTCGAAGTGCTGGAACAGGCCATGGGGCAGGATTGTGCCATCGTTCGTTCTATGCCAAATACAGCCATTGCCGTGAGCCAGTCGATGACCTGTTTAAGTTATAATGGCGACAAGAAAAGTATTGAAACTGCACAGGCCATTTTTAACACACTGGGAAAGACACTTATTATTGATGACCAACTGATGCAGGCGGCCACTGTACTGGGAGCCAGTGGTATAGCCTTCTGGCTGCGGTTGATTCGCGCCACAACACAAGGTGGTATTCAGCTGGGTTTTGATGCCGATGAGGCCAAAGCCATTGCCGTTCAGACCTGTTTGGGTGCTGCCAGTATTCTGGCCGGTAATGTCCATGCTCACCCTGAAAGTGAAATAGATAAAGTAACTACTCCGAAAGGTTGTACCATCCGGGGACTGAACGAAATGGAGTACAGGGGACTCAGCTCAGCCCTGATCAGGGGATTGACATCTTCGTACGAAATGATTTCGCAGATAAAAGAAAAAATTACAGTCAAATGAAACTATTCGATGTATATCCCCGTTTTGATGTAGAAATAGAAAAAGCCCGCAGTGTTTATTTGTGGGACAAACAAAACCGGAAATACCTGGACCTTTACGGAGGTCATGGTGTAATTTCCATTGGTCATACCCATCCTGTCTATACGGCCATGCTCAAAAAGCAACTGGATAAAATGGTCTTTTATTCCAATTCTGTTCACCTGCCTATTCAGGAGGAATTTGCTGAAAAGCTGACTGAATTCTCTGGTTACAAGGATTATTCATTGTTTTTGTGCAATTCGGGAGCCGAGGCCAATGAAAATGCATTGAAACTAGCTTCATTTCATACCGGGAAAAAAAATGTCATCGCTTTCAAAGGAAGTTTTCACGGAAGAACTTCGGCTGCGCTCGCCATTACCGACAATATGAAAATTTCGGCACCAATTAACCGCGATGGTTTTCAGGTCAATTTTTTAGCTTTAAACCACTTAGACCAATTTAAACAGGCTGTTGAGAATGATGACGTTTGTGCTGTTATTATAGAAGGCATCCAGGGCGTTGGCGGACTTGATGCTCCATCGGAATCCTTTTTAAAACATATTTCCAAAATTTGCCGGCAAAAGGGAATCCTGCTGATACTCGATGAAATTCAGAGCGGCTATGGCAGAACAGGAAAATTCTTTGCTCATCAATATGCCGGTATAAAACCTGATATTATTACTATGGCCAAAGGAATGGGGAATGGTTTTCCCATGGCAGGGCTGCTCATTCATCCCGAAATTAAGCCCTGGTATGGAATGCTCGGAACCACTTTTGGAGGAAATCCACTGGCTTGCGCTGCCGGATTAGCTGTGCTAAAGGTTATGGAGCAGGAGAATATCATGGAGAATATTTCAGAAATCAATTGCTATATGACAGAGGAACTAAAAAAAATCCCGGAAATCAAAGCAATCAAAGGAAAAGGACTTATGCTTGGCCTGGCGTTTGATTTCCCCGTTAAGGAGCTGAGAAAAGAGTTGCTTTACCAACATCAAATTCTAACGGGGTCATCGTCCAATCCTAACCTGCTCCGGATATTGCCACCACTGAACATTACACGGAAACAGATATCAGTATTTCCGGTAGCTCTTAAAAATGTATTATCCCGGTTAACAGAGAATAAACAGATATAAGCCAAAGTCATGAAAAGCAAGTTGAAAGTCATAAAAATAGGAGGGAAGCTCATCGATGATGAAATTCGGCTGGGAAAGTTTCTATCTGCATTTGCTCGCCTGAAAGGAGGCAAAATCCTTGTTCACGGAGGAGGATCTATGGCCAGCCGGTTAAGTCTGAAATTGGGAATAAAGCCCCAAATGGTGGATGGTAGAAGAATTACTACCGTTGAAGATATTGAAATCGTCACCATGGTATATGCAGGATGGGTGAACAAGCTGATTATCGCCGGGTTGCAAAAACACAACTGCAATGCTATTGGCCTTTCGGGTGCCGATGCCAACACCATCGTCGCCCGCAAACGGCCGGTTGGGGAGATTGATTACGGTTTTGTGGGAGATATTGAAAAAGTGAATACCAGCTTGATACAAACTTTGCTGTCAAACGGACTCACCCCGGTATTCAGCGCCATTACCCACGATGGGAACGGGAATCTCCTGAATACCAATTCGGATACAGTGGCAGCAGAAATTGCCATAGCCATGAGTGAATTGTATGAAACCAAACTGCTTTATTGCTTTGAAAAAAAAGGTGTTCTGAAAGACAGTAATGATAATCTCTCGGTAATTCCTTTGTTGGATTTTGCTACCTACAAGCAGGGTGCAGAAGAAGGTTCCATTCATCACGGCATGTTGCCCAAACTTCATACCGGTTTTGCCGCACTAAAGAGAAATGTTTCGGAAGTCATTATTGGGGATGATACACTTTTGCATGATAGACCAACATTGTTCACACAACTAATCTTATAAAATGATACGTCCATTATTAAAAGGCTTTGCGATCTTAGCGTAAATTCTTTTCTACGGTCTTTGCGTGAAATATAAACATTTGGTAAACAACTAAATACAAATTCTAAACACATGAAAACGGAAATATTGGAAAATAAAGCTTTAGATTTACTAAAAGCATTGATCCGCACGCCCTCTTTTTCAGGAGAAGAAAAAAATGTGAGTCTCATTTTACAAAATTGGTTAAAAGCGGCAGGAGTAAAATTCCACATATCAGGGAACAATGTTTGGGCTCAAAATCAATTTTTTGATGACTCAAAACCAACGGTTCTGTTAAACTCGCACATGGATACGGTAAAACCCAACAAAGGCTATACCCGCGACCCGTTTTCTCCGGATATTGAGGATGAAAAGCTGTATGGACTTGGCAGCAATGATGCCGGTGGCCCACTAATCTCTTTGCTCAGCACTTTTCTCTATTTCTATGATTATAAAGAACTGAAATATAATCTTTTAATAACTATCACTGCGGAAGAAGAAAGCTCAGGCTCTAACGGGCTGAACAGCCTGCTGAAGGAATTACCTCAACTTGACTTTGCCGTGGTGGGAGAGCCTACCGGCATGCAGCTGGCCATTGCAGAAAAGGGACTGCTCGTCATTGACGCTTATGCTCCCGGAAAGGCAGGACATGCCGCACATGAAAATACGGAAAATGCCATTTACAACGCACTCGATGATATCACTCTTCTCCGCCATTATACCTTTGAGAAAGTTTCACCCTTATTAGGAAAAGTGAAGATGACCGTTACTCAGATAAAGGCAGGCGAACAGCACAATGTTGTTCCAAACTCCTGCCACTTTGTTATTGATGTACGCGTAAATGATAAATATACCAACCGTGAGATTTTTGAAATGCTGGCTTCACAAACCAAAAGTAAATTGGTAGCCCGTTCCTTTCATCTTAACCCTTCTTCTATTGCTGAAACTCATCCGTTTGTGCAGGCCGGATTAAAATGGGGCAGAGAAATGTATGGTTCTCCCACATTATCCGACCAGTCGGTATTAAACATACCTTCGCTGAAAATGGGACCCGGCGACTCAAAAAGATCGCACAGTGCCAACGAATATATTTATGTGGATGAATTGAAGGAAGGAATAGAGCTTTTTATTAAAATTTTTAAAGAAATCTTATAAATCAGATATTATGAAACTTTGGGATAAAGGATATGCTACGGCAGAGTTGGTGGAACATTTCACCGTGGGAAACGACCGTGTTTTGGACTTAAAACTGGCAAAATATGATATTCAGGCCAGCCTCGCTCATGCCAAAATGCTGGAAAAGACAGGTCTATTAAGCACAGAGGAGTACAATGCCCTGGCAAAAGGGCTTGATGCCATTCAAAAAACTATTGAAAACGACACTTTCACCATCGAAGATACGTTTGAAGATGTGCACAGTAAAATTGAATTTGAACTTACCAAAATGGTAGGGGAGGCTGGGAAAAAAATTCACACAGCCCGCTCGCGTAACGATCAGGTATTGGTAGCCATGCATTTGTATTTAAAAGATGAAATAAAGTCTATCAAGCAGAACATTCGCAAATTATTTGAAACGCTGCTGGGTTTGAGCGAACAGTATAAAGAGGTGCTTATGCCCGGCTATACGCACATGCAGGTTGCCATGCCTTCCTCGTTCGGACTTTGGTTTGCCGCTTACGCCGAAAGCCTGATTGACGATGTTATTATGTTCAATGCCGCCGCTGGCATTACCGACCAGAATCCATTGGGTTCGGCAGCAGGCTTTGGAAGTAGTTTTCCCATTGACAGGAGTTACACAACTGAGCTTTTAGGTTTTAAAACGCTTAAATACAATTCTTTAGCTGCGCAACTAAGCCGGGGGAAGCTGGAAAAAATCATGGCTTTTGCATTGGCTTCTGTTTCCGGTACTTTGTCAAAATTGGCTTCCGATATGATTCTTTATCTCAGCCCAAATTTCAATTTTATCGGTTTCCCCAAAGAGCTGACCACCGGTTCCAGTATCATGCCGCACAAGCAAAACCCGGATGTTTTGGAACTTTTGCGGGCAAAAAGCAACAAAATACAAAGCCTGCCTAATGAGATAATTTTAATGGTCAACAATCTTACAAGTGGTTATCACCGTGATTTTCAGCTTTTGAAAGGAAATATTATGGCGGCTGTAGATCAGGTAAAGGAAAATCTGACTGTTTTTGATTTCATGCTGGAAAATATATCGGTGAATAGAAATATCTTAGATGACAAAGAGATATATAAATATCTTTATAGCGTGGAGTCAGTCAACAAGCTGGTAAAAGAAGGAATGTCTTTCAGAGAGGCTTATAAGATGGTGGGAAGACAAATCCTGGAAGGTGGTTATCAACCGGAGAAAGCACTTCGGCATACCCACGAAGGTAGCATAGGTAACTTGTGCAATGAACAAATCAGAGCAAAATTTAACAGTTACGACCACGAGAAGGCTGATTTTTGAAGCAAACTATTTTGATTTGGGCAGGGCTATGTTTTGAAAAACAAAAAACTTTACAAGATTTGTACTATTTTGTGTAAGGATTTTCACTTTTAATTGTCTCAATTTTGCATCATCTTATTTAGGGTAAGATAAATTAGTATTATTGTTACCATAGATAATAACTGTAAAATTGATTTTGTTATGAAGAACAGCGAAATAGATATGAAAAACCGGAAGAGGGAGACAATCTGTTTCCCGGAATCGACATTCCCACGGGTCGTCGTTATAGGAGGCGGGTTTGCCGGTCTTGCCATTATGGAAAAATTAAAAGGCAAACCAGTTCAGGTCGTCCTTATTGACAAAAATAATTTTTATCAGTTTCAACCGCTGTTTTATCAGGTAGCCACCAGCGGGCTGGAACCTGACAGTATTGTCTTTCCGTTCAGGAAACAGATTGGCAGAAGCAAAAATATAATTTTCAGACTTGCCGAGGTAATAGAAATAAAGACCGAAGAAAATATTGTGGTAACCAATAAAGGCACAATAAGTTACGACTACCTGGTATTGGCTACAGGTTCTACTACAAACTTTTTTGGAATGGAAAATGTAGAGCAGAACAGCCTGGGAATGAAGGATATTCGTGACTCACTGAACATCCGCCACATGATGTTACAAAATCTGGAACAGGCAGCCATTACCTGCGATGATAAGGAACGGGATGCTCTCACAAATTTCGTCATTGTAGGTGGTGGTCCGGCTGGTGTGGAAATGGCTGGAGCCCTGGCAGAGTTTTGCAAATATATATTGCCAAAAGATTACCCTGAATATCCAGCTTCAATCATGAAGATTTATTTACTGGAGGCCGTGGACAAATTACTTGTCGCCATGTCCGAAAATGCGTCAACCAAAACGTTAAGCTATTTAAAAGCTCTTCATGTCCATGTTTTGCTCAATGAATCGGTGGTGGACTACGATGGCGAGATTGTTAAGACGAAAAGCGGAAAGGAAATTTATGCCAGAAACTTAATCTGGACAGCTGGTGTTAAGGGTCAGTTACCGAGAGGTATTGATAATCAGTCTATAACACGAGGAAACAGACTAATTACAAACGAATATTTGCTAGTTGAAGGATACAAGAATGTATTTGCCATAGGCGATCTTGCAGCACAGATATCAAGTGACACGCCGCGAGGTCATCCTCAGGTTGCACAGGTAGCCATTCAGCAGGGCCGGTTTCTTGCTAAAACGATCATGGAAGTTATTGAACAGAAACCTCTCACAACACATTTCGTCTATAAAGACAAAGGCTCATTGGCTACTGTTGGAAAACGAAGGGCTGTGGCTGATTTGGGGAAACTAAAATTCAGCGGCTATACTGCCTGGCTGCTTTGGTCGCTCGTTCACCTGATGTCTATAAGCGGGTTTAGGAATAAATTACTCGTCGGATTGAACTGGGTCATCAGTTATTTTAGTTATGATAAAAGCAATCGCCTTATTATCAGAAACTTTAAACGCAGGGTTCTACTGCGAATTTAGTGGAAGATTGATGTATTATGTAATTATTATTGCAGGTGGTCAGAGGTCAGAAGCCGGAAGTCGGAAGAAAATTGCTTCTCGA
>VAPE01034398.1_pt1 | contig 20848 bp, 19 predicted proteins | sample 3393911 | NCBI WGS metagenome assembly VAPE01 (sample SAMN08290436, study PRJNA428436) | hydrothermal vent metagenome | isolation source: Deep-sea hydrothermal vent chimney | place: Atlantic Ocean: South-mid Altantic Ridge
AAAAAACTTTTTATCATCATAGCTACGGCTATGACTTGAAAAAAGATTTTTTACAATCTTACCCCACTAAGCTACTCTGAGAATGTATAGGGTTTTTATAGGTGCCCTTTAGTAAAACCAATTCCTTTCTTCCTCAGCTTGAGAAGTTTATCAAATGATTTATCGAAATTTTCACCTATTATAAAATCATTCGCCATTTTTGTTATATTATTTTTGAGCGTCCCTGCCGCTATTCTTGCTATCAATCCTCTTCCTGCCGCAAAACCTATAAAGCTTTTTGCTGCACTATCATCAAGATTATCAAAATATGATTTTATGTGGCAAGTTAGCTCATCGGACGTTTTGAGAGTTGGAAGAACATCTATAAACTGAAACATTTTAATCTTGAAATTCTCATCTTTAAGAAACCAATCGGTAATTTTGCCCTGCCAAAACTTTTTGCTAAACGTTGAACTCTTTGAATCGCCAAGCTTTTTAAGCATCTGCATTGCCTTTGCCTTTGTTTCAGATTCCAATGCATAGCCTGTATTTGAATAATATCTCATCAGTTTTTCATTAATAGATTCCATTGTTCCTCCTTGTTTTGCTGCCTTGCAGAGCTTCTCTCTAAAAGTATATTTAGCATAACCATTATGTCAATAATACTAAACTTGAATATTGACAACTATTTTAAAATGTTTATAATGCCTAATAACATTAATAAATCGACTATAGTAAATTAATTTTAGGAGGTATTTATGAAAAAGTTTAGGGTACTGGTTTTTACACTGATCTTTGTTCTAACCGCGGGACTGTCATTATCGTATAAAGCTATGGCTTCGGATATACTAATTGGCGTTCAGGCGCCCATAACAGGCAAGTATGCAAATGAAGGGCAAGGAATAGCGCAAGCTGTTAAGCTCATAGTAAGCCAGGAAAATGCAAAAGGCGGTGTGTTTTAGGCAGAAAGATAAAAGTAATCGTGTGCGACGATGGGGGAACGGCTGTTCAGGCTGCTATATGTGCAAGAGACTTGGTAAATAAAGGCGTAATTGCTGTAATCGGGTCATATACATAAACATCAACTGAAGCAGCTGAAGTAACATATTACAGAGCAAAGGTTCTTCAAACAAGTGATGGAACAAGCGACAGGCTTACAAAGCATGGGTACTGGACATTTTTTAGAAACTCTTTTCCAAATAGCGCTGAAGCAACATTTACCGCCAAATATCTTGTAAATAAAAAGCATTACAAAAGAATTGTGGTACTTTCCGACCATTCAAGCTATTCAGACGGTCTATCCAATGCTGTGGCAAAAGCTATAAAAAAAGCAGGCGGAAAGGTTCTTTACCGCGGGAGAATTACATCGGGAGCACAAAATTTTACTCCAATATTAACAAAAATAAAATCAATGAATCCCGATGTTATTTACTTTGGAGGCTATTACACAGATGGCGGACTGCTCAGGGCACAGCAGGTGCAGCTTAGAATTAAAGCTGATTTTGTAGGCGGCGATTCCGTTGACAATCCTGATTTCTTCAAGCTTGCAGGGCAAAGCGCAGCAGGAACATATTTGATAAATGTTCCAACTCCTACTATGCTTCCATATCCTTTGGCAATAAATTTTCTCAAAGCATACAAAGCAAAATATCATATGATGCCTCCAAGTATATGGACACTTCTAAACACAGACGGCTTACGAGCAATCCTACATGCCATAAAGGAAACAGGTACTACAAATACTGTTAAACTTGCAAAATATCTTCATAACTTGAAAAATTTTCCAGGCATAACCGGACAAGTCAGCTTTCTTAAAAACGGCGAACGAACGGGAAGCAGCTATATGGTATATATCATTCAAAAAAATGGGAGTTATAAGATAGTTTATAAGGAACACTAAACTTTATAGATGGCCACATTTTTCCAGCAGCTTGTTAATGGCTTAACCATAGGCGGTATTTACGCTCTGATAGCTCTCGGATACACGATGGTTTATGGTGTAATGAAGCTTATAAACTTTGCTCATGGCGATCTTGTTGCGCTTGCCGCATATGTAGCGTTGACAGTTTTTGCGTCATCCGGAACATCATCTTTCAGCCTCATAATACTACTTGCTACAACAATAATCACAATTTTAGTTATTGTTTTTGCTGGAATACTGCTTGAAAGAGTAGCATACAGACCGCTTAGAAAAGCAGGAGCTCCAAGACTCAGCGCAGTTGTTTCTGCATTAGGCGCAAGTCTTGTTTTTGAAAATGGTATGATGCTTCTTTGGGGACCAAATCTTAAAATTTTCCCTTCAAATATTCTGCCGACAGCATCATGGTCGATAGGAGGCGTCATAATTAGTTCGGTTCAGCTCTTTATAATGGTATCATCTCTTTTATTTATGCTCCTGCTTTATCTTTTTATAAACAAAACAAAACTTGGAACTGCTATCAGGGCAGCAGCCATTGACCAGGATGCTGCCCAACTGATGGGAATTAATGTGAATGGAGTAATTACAACAATCTTCATACTTGGCTCTGCTCTCGCTGCAATAGGCGGAATATTTGTCGGAATCTACTATCGCGAAGTCTATTTTAATATGGGCTGGCTGTACGGTCTTAATGCATTCGTTGCTGCCATAGTAGGTGGAATAGGTAATATTCCAGGTGCAATGCTGGGAGGTGTGCTCCTCGGAGTGTTCAACGCTTTTATAGCCGGCTATATTTCAAGTTCATGGTCGGAAGCGTTCACATTTATTCTTTTAATCGGTATTCTCATATTCAGACCAACAGGCATCCTTGGCGAAAGAATAGCAGAAAAGGTATGAAAAAAAATAGCTTTTTGATTGCCTTACTTCTGTTTTTTATAATATTTCCATTGTTTTCAAATTCCAGCTGGATTGCAATAGGAACAACTTTTCTCATCTATTCAATTGTGTCACTGAGCCAAGATATTGTGTTAGGCAGAGCAGGAATGTTTGATATGGGACATGCTATATATTTTGGAATGGGTGCATATACAACCGCAATATTAAGCAGTACATACGGTATGCCAATATTACTTACACTTCCATTCGCCGTTCTTGTTCCTATGATTTTCAGTATTCTGCTCGCCTCTCCTATCGTACATTTAAAAGGCGACTATCTTCTTGTGGCAACGCTGGGATTTAATGTTGTATTTGAGCAGGCATTAAAAAACAATATTTTCGGAATTACCGGAGGGCCAAACGGAATCTTTGGAGTTGGAATACCTGAAATTTTCGGATTAGAGTTCACAAGCCAAGCATCAATATATTATTTTGCTCTATTTTTTCTTCTATTAACTTTAATTATAATTCGTAATCTTGAATCAAGCAAGACGGGAAGAGCGCTGCATTATGTTCACGAAGATTCATTGGCTGCGGAAACTATCGGCATTAATACGAGATTCTATAAAATTTTTGCTTTCGCCATAAGCGCAGCACTTGCAGGCATTGCAGGCGCCCTGTTTGCAGTTCAATATTCAGCTGTCAGTCCTGAAGCATTCGATTTTGTCCAATCCGTGCTGTTTTTTACCATTGTTATAGTCGGAGGAGAATCATCGATACCGGGCGTATTGATTGGAACATTTTTGATGTTTGTAGTACCTGAAATATTCAGGGAGTTTGCAGCGGCTCGATATTTTGTTTTTGGAATTGCTATGATTTTAACTATGATTTTGAGACCTAAGGGTATTTGGCCTGTTAAATTCGGCAAAATTCCAAACTATATTCGCAGTTAAAATGCATATTCTGAAAGTAGAAAATCTATCAAAGCGATTTGGCGGGCTGATTGCAATTGATAATCTAAGCTTTTCAATTAAGGAAGGTATTGTTTTTGGAATTATAGGTCCGAACGGTGCCGGCAAAACAACTGTTTTCAACTGTATCACAGGCATCTATAAACCGGAAAAAGGAAAGATAACTTGGCAAGGCAAAGATATCACCGGCAAGTCGCCTCATAGTGTAGCCTCATCGGGCATAGTGAGAACATTTCAAACTATAAGGCTTTTTTCTCAGATGAGTGTCGCAGAAAATATTATGTCAGGACGCCATGTTAAATCTCGTCAATCTTGGATAGGAGGAATACTGCATACTCCGTATTACAAAAAAGATGAAAAAGAAAATTGGCTCAAAGCCGCAGAACAGATGGAATTCTTCGGTCTTTCAGCCTATGCCAAAAACGAGGCAGGAAGTCTTCCGTATGGAATACAAAGAAAAGTAGAAATGGCAAGAGCTCTGGCAACGGAACCTAAATTGTTAATACTTGATGAACCTGCAGCAGGTCTTAATGAAAAAGAAACAAATGAACTTTCCGATACAATATTTAGAATTAAAAAGATGGGAGTCACCGTCCTGCTAATTGAGCATGATATGGATCTGGTAATGCATACAACTGAGGAGCTTTGTGTTATAAATTTTGGTAAAAAAATTGCCGAAGGCAATCCTGAATCTATTCAAAAAGATCCAAAAGTTATTGAGGCTTATCTTGGGTGAAAAAAGCAGTAAAATTCTAACAGTTGATAATATGGAAGTATCATACGGAAATATTATGGCGGTTAAAGGAATATCTTTTGATATATATAAAGGTGAAATTGTTACTATTCTCGGAGCCAACGGAGCCGGCAAAACAACAACATTAAGAGCTATAAGCGGATTGATAAAGATTAAAAAAGGCAGCATAAGATACAAGAATTTTGAATTAACATCTACACCTGCTTATAAAATAGTTCCAATGGGCATAAGCCATTCGCCTGAAGGGAGAAGAATATTCGGAATATTAAATGTAAAGGAAAACATAGTTCTCGGAGCATATACAAAACGGTCGATAGATGAAAGTCGTCTCAGCTGGATTTATTCATTATTCCCTATACTAAAAGAAAGAGAGCGGCAGCTTGCAGGAACCTTGTCAGGAGGAGAGCAGCAGATGCTTGCGATTGCAAGAGCTCTGATGAGCAAACCCGAAATGCTTCTCCTTGATGAACCGAGTCTTGGACTTGCTCCGATTTTAGTTAAAAAAATTTTTAATGTAATAAAAGAGATAAACAACTCAGGCGTTACGGTGCTTCTGGTTGAACAGAACGCAAGATTGGCTCTTATGCTTGCAGATAGAGGCTATGTACTTGAAGTCGGAAAAATTGCAATTGCCGGAAGCGCCGAAGAGCTATTATCATCTCACAAGGTTCAAGAAGCATATCTTGGAAAAAAGAGAAGTTGATATGTTTAGGGCTTTTCGATGTGCCCTTAATTTGTAAAAGAATCTCTATCTATTATACTCAATTTTCTGATGAAAAATAATCTTGAACTTTTATCTCCGGGCGGTAATTTTGAAAAAATAAAAATAGCTATAAATTACGGTGCCGATGCCGTGTATACCGGATATAAGCTATTCGGCCTGCGCTCGAAGGCGGGTAATCTTGATAAGCTCGAGCTGCAGAAAGCCATAGAATTCGTACATAAATCCGGCAAAAAACTTTACCTTGCACTTAATTCATATATCTTTGATAGAGATATTGATGAACTTATAGAATTTATTAAATTTTTAAACAACTATCCGCCTGATGCTCTAATTGTTTCGGATTTGGGTGTATTAAATATAGTAAATGAATATAGTAGTATTCCGATTCATATCAGCACTCAAGCAAATATAACCAATTCGTATGCAGCCAACTTATTGAAACAGTTTAATGTTGACCGAGTTGTTTTAGCACGAGAACTGTCTATTGAAGATATAAAAAGATTTGCAAAAAACTGTAATGTGAAACTTGAAGCATTTGTCCACGGATCTATGTGCATGGCATATTCAGGAAGATGCTTTTTAAGTGCTTATATGACAGAAAGAAGTGCCAACAGCGGTGATTGTACCCAAAGCTGCAGATGGAAATATACCCTTGTTGAGGAAAAAAGAAAGGATGAGCCAATATATGTTCAAGAGCATGATGAGGGTAGTTTTATATTTAATTCATACGATATGTGCGCCCTGCCCGTTCTTGATGAAATTATTGATGCCGGCGTAAAGTCTCTCAAAATAGAAGGACGAATGAAAAGTGTATATTATACAGCTGTAACTACGGCAATTTATCGCAAAGCTATAGATGATATTTTAGAGGGAAGAAATTTTAAAATTAGACTTGAATTTTATATTAAAGAGTTAAAAAAAGTAAGCCATAGACCGTATTGCCTTGGATTTTACAAAAATCATCCGATGCAGTATTTAAAGTCGTCAGGGTATGAAAGAAACTGCAGTTTTGTCGGAGTGGTTGAATATAGCCAAAATAATAAAATATTTATAAAACTGAGAAATCAGATAATCCCTGGAAAATATGAACTATTTAAAAAAAATGCAGATGTTATTCCAATAGAGATAAACGAATTATACGATATGGACTCAAATAAAAAGACGGTTGGCAACACGAATGAATTTTTATATATTAAATCGGAAATTTTTGCAGAAAAACTAACAATTTTAAGGAAATGTAAAGGGCACCTCTAAATTTTAACAGGAAATATTAGATTCTAACGAAGATTATGCAGTGGCCTCATTATTCTGCTTTCTCCATCACTGCTGCCATCTTATTCCATAACAAAACTTTACCGTCATTATCAAGATAAACGGCAGCAATAGGCATCCGCTCAAAAAATGTTTTATACATTTATAATTTGATATTGTGCATTTTTGCCATCATTTTGAGATTCATAGCAGCAATAGGCGTAACTTCGCAATAAGCAGCAAAAAATCTCTCTGCTGCACGATTTACATCACCGACAACGCTTATGCCTGCTGCGTTCTTAGATATTCCAGCTTTTTTTGTCATTTTCTCCATCGTTTCTTTTCCATAAATGCCGTACCCTCTCCGAATGACTAATTTCAGAAACTCTTTCATATCCATAGCGTCCTCCTTATACCCACTGACCTACAATCATCTCTTTTGTAGCTTTGATTGCGTTTTTAACATTTTCTTTGCCGTCTATAATGGAACCATGCTGAGGGCAAATTCGTTCGATATCCAATTTCTCAAACTTTTCCATAGCACTTGCAACCGATCTATGATCACCAAAATAAGGTTCGCCGAATGCCTTCATAGCTTCAATGTAATACTCGTTTGCATAAAGATTCCAATCTACGCTAAAAGCCCCAAAAATATCACTTGAGAAAAGTGTTTTCGTTTTATGATCATATATGACATTTGCTCCGGCAAAATGAACGTAAGGCGTTGTTATGAATGTTAGTTTTCTTCCGCTCTTAAAGGTCATCTCATCGTTATCTTCAATGGTGACTATTGGTCCTTCATATCCAAAATATGGTATAAAAGCCGCACTTCGTGTCTGAGCATAGAGTTTTGCATTCTCATCAATAATCTGCGCAAAAAGAGGTAGAGCGGCGCATAAGTCAGGATCTTCATGCTGAACGGCCATATATTTTATTTTTTCAAAATCTCCTTTTAACGCTTTGGCAACCTTGTTATGCACAATTTTGTAAAATTTTCCTCTTGGTCCCGGGTCGATTAACATGGCCTCATCGTCTTCGACAATAAGGTAGGGATTGTTTGCAAAACCAACCTTTTTATCTCCGAATCCTACCCACCAGATGTCATCTGTTCCACGCACCAAAACCGGATCTTTCTCGTAATTCACCATAATAGCCTCCCCTAACGCGATTATTATAATATCTTATTGTAATAAGCCTGCTTTAGCAACTGCATCAGCATATTTTTTCTTTCTTATTTTCTGTAGAGCGATCTTAAATAGCCGAATGCGTAAAGGGCACCTCTATAGATCATAATTTGACGAATAGGATCATAAAGCTATACTTAAAAAAATGGATCACTCGAAATCCGTAACTCGTAATGCTAAAAAATTAAGCATATATTATGAATAACAAAGCAAAGGGTTGCAAAACTCAATAAGCTGAAATTTAAAGGTGTAAAAAATGCATAGAAGAGAATTTGTAAAAAAGCTGACTTTTTATATGGCAGCAGCTGCTTTGCCCAAATTCAAAACCATTATTGTATGCAGTATATGGCCAATATCACTAATTCTAAAAGATATAATCGACGATGATAAATTCACAATTAAAACTGCTGTCCCGCAATGGAAAGACCCTCATGACTATATTATAACCCCGAGAGAGAAATTGACTTTTGACAAAGCACCAATATCTTTTGAGATAGGAGCAGGGCTTGAAAAGTATGCCTCTGCCGATACAACTATATTGGCAGATCATTATCCTTTTCTCATAGGAAAACATAGGATTGGAAACAGTGTGATTGCCAATCCTCATATATGGCTTGATCCTATTGCCGTGAGAGATTATATTATTCCTACCATATATAGCACGCTAAAAGATAAATATCCGCTTTTGATAAATAAATATAAAGTAAAAAAGCTGCGGCAAAGATTAACCGATATGAACAAAAGGTTCGGTGCAGATTTATCAGCCGTTAAATCAGTTCCTTTTATCACCGAGGAAACAGCACTTAGTTACTTTGTGAGACGCTATCGCCTTAACCTTGCAGGTTCCATAAAACAGGATAATAGAAAAATAGGTATAAACATCAGATGGATGTATCACTTGTCTAATATAATAAAAAAACAAAATGTGAAACTGCTGTTTATACATAAATCAAGCTCTATCGAACCCTTTAGAATTTTTACTGAGGATTACGGACTTAAAATATATAGATTTAATCCACTTGGATACGGATTAAAAAGTTATGAATCTATGATGAATACACTTGAAACAACTATTTTAAAAGCACTGAAACAATGGAAGCGTTAAATTTAAAATCGGTTTCAATGTCGTTTGGAAAGTTTGAAGTTCTTAGCGATATAACTATTGCAGTAGAGAGCGGAACGTTTCTTGGCATCGTAGGCCCAAATGGTGCAGGCAAATCCACGCTTATAAAGATAATGGCAGGAATCTTAACTCCGACAAGCGGCATCTCTCTGCTTTATGGCACTGCGCCGATAGACTATAGGAAAAATCACCCCATAGGTTATCTGCCGCAGCAGCAGAAAATAAACATAAACTTCCCTTTAACAGTCAAAGATGTAATCTACCTTAATCTCGCAAGGAGATATGAACTGTCAAGAAAAACAAAATTAGAGATGGCAAGCAATGCTTTGGAAGATGCAGGAATGCTGGAATCTAAAAATATGATCTTTTCTCACCTTTCAGGCGGTCAGCGGCAAAGAGTTTTAATAGCCGGAACAATAGTCAATATGCCGAAAATAATTTTCCTTGATGAACCGAGTACAGGCATTGATGTTGTCAATCAAGATAATTTTTACGGATTTCTCTCTCATTTGGCGCATACGCATAAAATAACCATAATTATGATATCTCACGATGTTGGCGTCATTTCCAACTATATTGATAAAATTGTATACCTCAACAAAAGATTATATATTTATGGAGAAACCAAAGATATAGATATGAATGAAGCTATATATAATACTTATGGAAAAACAGGCAAAATTGCAACATATATGAATAAGAATAAGACAGGTTTTACCTGTCCATTTAAGGATTTTGAATGATTCTCGGTGTAGCACCGTTTGTAATAAGGGCTGCCGCAGCCGGAATAGTTTTGTCTATTCCTTTCGCACTTCTTTCTTTTTTTGTTGTGACAAAACATATATCGTTTTCTGCTGTTTCCATAGGTCATGCCACATTCGGCGGAGTAGCTATTGCAATGTTTATCGGTGGATATATTCTGCCTGTAACTATGATCTTCTCTGTTGCCGCATCACTTGTTATGGCAAATCTTATTCAGATAAAAATAACAAAAGACAGCTCAATAGGCATCGTGTTTTCAACTATCATGGCTTTATCCATAATATTGATCAGCAAATCATCAGGCTATCAAACCGACATTACAAGCTACCTTTTCGGAGATATACTCCTGCTTACAAACTCGGATATCATCATTGTTATAGTTGTTTCAACTCTTGTTACAGCCATAATAATAAAAAATTTCTGGGGACTTATGCTGTCGACATTCTCAGAAACAATAGCCGAGGCAAACGGAATCCCCGTTAAATATCTCAATTATCTATTTTTTGCACTGCTTGGAATTGTGGTTTCCATAGGCGTAAAATTGCTTGGAATACTGCTCATTTCGTCATTTCTAATATTGCCTGCATCCATAGGACTCAACCTCAGCAATCATTATAAAACTGTGATTATATTGAGCTTTCTATCTGCATTAATGTCAACACTTGCAGGTATTTATTTGTCATGGCAGCTTAATTTTCCGACAGGGGCATCAATAGCGGCATTTGCTTCGCTGCTGTTTTTTGCCAGCCTGCCGTTTAAAGAAAAATGAACTTTGACGGGTTTATAGAATTTATGATTATAAAACAGGGGTTAAGCAGAAAGAGCGTGGAAAGCTATGTTTCAGATATGTCGCAATTTATGAAATACAGCAAAAATAGAATAAATAATGAACTGATAGGCGATTATATTTTTCTCAGCATGAAAACAAAAAAAGCTGTGACTATCAACCGATTCACTGCGGCTTTGTCTAATTTTTATGAGTGGAAAAAAGAGATAGGTGAAAAGGTAAATTTTAATCTGCCGAAAAATATTAAAACTCCAAAACTGCTTCCGGAATTTATCGGTTTTGACAAGATTCAAAACGCTCTGAACCTGCAGGTTAGAACAAACTTAGATCATCGAAATAAACTGCTTTTTCTTCTCCTTTATTCAACAGGTATGAGAGTATCCGAAGCCGTAAATCTTAAAATAGCAGACTTGCATATAGAAGATAGTTTTATATCTGTCTTTGGCAAAGGAAATAAGGAACGGGCTATACCGCTAAATACAAAAATAATAGAATATATTAATCTATATATGAAAAACCAAAGGAGTTTAATACTTAAGGGCAATACATCTATATATCTGTTTGTGAGCTATCATGGCAGGCTTACAAGACAAATGGCATGGAATATCATAAAAAAAATTGGAATTAAACTTCAAATAGACCACTCGCATCCTCATCTGTTAAGACATAGCTTCGCAACCCATCTTATGCTCGGAGGAGCCGATATAAGATTGATAGAAACCATGCTCGGACATAAAAACCTCAATACAACAACTATTTATACTCATATTCCGGATTCTCATCTTATGCTCGACTTTAAAAAATATCATCCGCGAGAAAAATGAAAGTTGTCACTTGCCATCTAAACGCTGATTTTGACGCTCTTTCGTCGCTGGTTGCAGCTTCAATCCTTTTTGATGCGGAACTATTTTTCCCAGGTTCAAGTGAAAAATCAGTTACTGCTTATTACAAGAAAAATATTTCTGCTAAATACAAACTTTTTTCTCCAAAGCAAGATAGTAGGCAGATTGATATATTGATTATGGTTGATTGCGCTGATATGAATCGCATACATAAAACCATAAAAAATAGACTTAAAAAAGACACAAAAATTATTATATACGATCATCATATAAATTCCGGTAATATATTGCCGCAGACAGAAATTCATTATAAAAATTACGGATCAAACACTACTCAGATGGTATGTGAAATAAAATCTAAAGATATTAAAATAACAAAATATGATGCGACCAACCTCATCATAGGAATTTATGTTGACACCGGAAGCTTTAAATATCAAGGTACAACACCAACGGATTTTGAAATGGCAGCATGGCTTTTATCGCGTGGCGCCGATCTTAAAACTGCCGAAATTGCATTGTCAAGGGAACTGGAATACGACCAGGTATCAATATTAAATCAGTTTCTTATCAATGAGAAGGTTATAAATATCGGTGATTCTAAGATAGCCGTAAGCTACGCCACAAAAGATGAATATGTTCCCGATATATCCATAGTAGTAGGTAAATTTCTCATAATATCGGATCTAACCGCCGCAATATGCACTGCAAGATTACGCAGTAAAGTTTATATAATTATAAGAAGCAGAAATAGTTCCATTGTTAATGCAAGGGACGCAGCAAAACTTTTTGGCGGCGGAGGACATTCGTATGCAGCATCGGCTACCTCGGATATGACATTGGCGGATGTAAATCTAAAGATCAGCAAATGGGTAAAAAAGATTAAACTTAAAAGCTTTGAAGCCAAACGACTTATGAGCATTCATCTAATTACAGTGCCTATCAATTCTACAATATATGACACGGAAAGCATCATGGCGAAATATGCAATAAACAGTATCCCTGTGATAGATAACGGAATGATAAAAGGAATTCTTACAAGATCGTTGATTGAAAAAGCTATTTTCCATAAGTTATCATCTGAATCGGTAAAAAAATGGATGGTAACAGACTTTAAATGTGTAGAAGCTAATGCGCCTTTTGAAGCGATTAGAAAAATAATGATAGAAGAAGGACAGCGATTTCTGCCCGTCGTTGAAAAAGGCAAACTTGTTGGAGCAATAACGAGAACCGATCTATTAAGTGTACTTTATAAAATGCCCGGCTCCAGAACTGTAGAAAAAAATATGTCAACTGTGATGAGACATCAGCTGAATAAAAAACTTATAAAAAAGATAGAGGCATTGGGAGAAATTGCGTACCAGATGGGATATTCAGCCTATCTTGTAGGCGGCATCGTAAGAGATATAATTATGGGCAATCCGATATCGGATATTGATATAGTTGTTATAGGTGAGGGTGTCTCGTTTGCGAAAAAAGCCGCTGATATATTGGACGCCAAAGTATCTGTCCATGAACAATTCATGACTGCTGTACTTAAAACCGACGGTTTTAAGATAGATATTGCTACTGCGAGAAACGAATATTATAATAAACCGGGAGCTCTCCCTACCGTAGCAAAAGGCTCATTGATTCGCGATCTCAAAAGACGAGACTTCACAATAAATACATTAGCGGTGGCTCTCTCTCCTGTTAAATTTGGAATATTGATTGATTATTTCGGCGGACTAACAGACATTAAAAGTAAAAAAATACGCGTACTTCATAATATGAGTTTTGTTGAAGATCCTACAAGGATATTCAGGGCTGTGCGTTTTGCAGTAAGGTATAAATTTCAAATAGGCGGTCAAACGGAACGTTTAATGAAAAATGTCATAGCGTTAGACATTATGAAAGATCTTAAGGCATCACGCATTATGCCTGAGCTTAATTTGATTTTTACAGAAAAACAGCCGTCGCTTATATTAAGCCGCCTTGCAAAGATGGGAGTATGGCAATCAATATCAGCAAACATCAACATTCCCGAAGATGCTATTGTAAGAGGTGAGAATATTATTTCCGCCTATAATCTTATTTATCAAAAGGAGATTAACAAGACTGCTTTTTATCTATTTCTTCTCGGATTATTTTTAAATAAACAAGATTTAAGAAAAATATTTATAAGAATAGGGGCAGCAAATTTTATTAACAAAAATTTATATATAAGGGCAATGAGAAATGATATTCTAAAAACTCTGATAATGGGTAAAAAAAGTGAAGCATATAGAAAACTTTCCTTATTGCCAATAGAAGCGGTTATGTCGCTTGCTGCTTTTACGCGAAGCACTTTTATAAGAGACCGAATAACCGAATCGATACGGCATATGTTTGAAAGACCGCTGTTAACAGGTAAAGATCTGATAAAGCTCGGGTTCAAGGAAAGCCAGTCTATTGGAAAACTGCTTAGAAAGATCGAAGATATGCAGATAGACGGATTGATTGACGGATATGACGATGCTATCAGCTATGCAAAAAATAATCTTAAGCCTTGAATGTTAAATAGAAAAAAATTGCAGCGCTTACAGCCTCCTAACAATGACGAAAAATAGGATGCCGATTTTGTTTAATTTCAATAGCAGCAAGGCTCTTACTGCGACAGTTTCAAAACAGAAATTGTTTCGCAGTGTATGCAGCCGAAAGGCAGCAGAAAATTTTATTAAGAATAAAAAATTTTATAATAGAGCTCTTTTTCTTGATAGAGACGGAACAATAATTTATGATCGCCATTATCTAAGAAGACTTCAAGACATCGAATTTCTTCCTGAAGTAAAAACATCGCTCAAGCTCTTGAAATCCATCGGATATATACTGATAATAGTTACAAATCAGTCGGGAATTGGAAGGAAATTGTTTGATAAGGATTTTGTAGAAAAAACACATATTACAATCAATGGCAGATTAGACGGAATTATAGACGATTTTTTTTATTGTCCTCATATCCCTGATGAGTTTTGCAGCTGCAGAAAGCCCAAAACCGGCATGATTGACAAAGCCGTAAGAAAATGGCATATAGATTTAAAAACCTCATGGATGATAGGGGACTCCGATAAAGATATCCAAATGGCAACAAACGCAGGAATAAGATCAATTAGGATAGACGGAGACAATAATAGCTGCGAATTGATGACCTGGACAAAAATAGTAAGTTTGGTAACTCGCTTCACACGCTAAATGCAGCTTCGCTATACAAGATAAGTCCATAATAGGAGAAATCATGCTCATAGATAAATTTGGAAGAACGGTTGATTATATGAGAATATCTGTAACAGACCGATGCAACTATCGATGCAAATATTGCATGCCTGAAAACGGTATTAAATTAATAAATCATAAAGATATACTAAGTTATGAAGAGATAGTTAAAATCGTGACCGCTTTTGCAAAACGCGGCATAAAAAGGATAAGAATAACAGGCGGAGAGCCTCTCGTTAGAAGCAGCATAGAACGGCTTGTGGGCATGCTCGGAACAATAGACGGCATAGAAAATATAAGCATCACTACAAATGGAAGCCTGTTGAAAGAGAAGGCGTTCTCATTAAAAGCAAACGGACTAACTTCTGTAACGGTAAGTCTTGATACGCTTGACAAGGATAAGTTCGAGATACTTACGAGAATAGGTAATATAGATGATGTAACAAGCGGAATAGATGCTGCCTTAAAGGCCGGGCTCGCAATAAAAATTAATACTGTTTTTTTGAAAGGTGTAAATGAAGACAAAATAATGGATATTCTCAATTTCGCTTTCGGGAGAAAAATTACAATACGATTTATTGAACTTATGCCTACTGATGTTGATAAAGAATTCTTCAATAGACGCTTTATACCGCTTATCGCAGCAAAAGATTTTATAAAAAACAACTATCATGTAGAGGATAACAACTACAAAAGTGCAGGGCCTGCTTCATACATCAATGTCAACGGAAATATTGTCGGATTCATATCGGCTATCGGTACAGGCTTCTGCGAACAGTGCAATAGAGTAAGACTATCCAGCGGCGGAATAATATATCCGTGCCTTGGACATATGAAACAGTATGCCGTTGATTTCAAAACGGCGCTAAGAGAAGGAAAAACAATCGATAATTTAATAGATAGGGTAATTGAGATTAAACCGGAATCACACGATCTTGCAACCCTGCCTATAGCTTCAGGAATGAGCAGTATAGGAGGATAAATGGAATTTACCCACTTTAATGATGAAGGAAGAGCAAAAATGGTTGATGTGACTTCAAAGGATGATACCGTAAGAATTGCATCTGCACATGGAGAGATTCAGATGAAACCTGAAACAATCATGGCTATTAAAGAAAATAGGATAAAAAAAGGGGACGTTCTGGCTGTAGCTCAAGTAGCAGGTATTATGGCTGCTAAAAAAACTCCATCACTGATACCAATGTGTCATCCTCTTCTTCTAACAAGTGTAAACTTAAAGTTTAATATACGGTATGATTCGATTGAAACTGTAGCAACTGTAAAGCTTAGAGGGAAAACAGGCGTAGAGATGGAAGCTTTAACCGCTGCAGCCGCGGCATGTCTTACTATTTATGATATGTGTAAAGCAATAGACAGGGCAATGATAATTGATAAAATATACCTGATAGAAAAAGAGGGAGGAAAAAGCGGACACTTTAAAAGAGGACAGGATAGTTATTGAGAATCTAAATCGATGATGCTTTATCTTTGCTGAGGGCAGCAATATTAGCGTACGATTATCATGGTTTGCCAATCGATCGGAAACTTCCGTCACTGCGAGGAGAAGAGCGACGCGGCAGTCTCTCTTCTCTTTCATTTAACATTGACTCGTCCGGAAGGTGACTGGGGTTTGATCCGCTGCGACAATAATAACCTTCGATGATCCAGCTTTTGACTTCCGGCTTTCTTTCTAGTATATTTGTAGGGTGAATTAATGTGAGAGTGCTGTGTTTGCAGTTCTCTTTAACTGCATCTGTTGAGGTCATAGCAAAATACATTAGTCCCCAAGATGAGTATGAAACATGGCAGAAATAAATGATCACTGGTTATCAGTGGATGAAATATGCGAATACCTCGGAATCAGCAAAGACACCGTTTACAAATGGATCGACAAGCATAGTAGCCAGCTCATCGCATGGGATGCCTGTGGAAGTTCAAAAAAGACCAGGTGGACGCATGGGTTGAGGCTGGCGGGGCTGCAACTGATGAGAAAGCGGACAAATAGTTAGGAGCAAATTATGGCAGAGCCAATTGAAAACAGAGCGACAAGATCACTCAAAGCAGCGGAAGAACTGTATTACCGGCTTGTATTGATAGTCGGTAAGCCTGGTTCAGGTAAAACTTCCGTTATGCAGAATTTGGCTAAACAGCATAAGACGAATCCTATCAATATCAATCTGCGTTTATCCAAAGAGCTTCTTGAACTGACAGAAGAACAGAGACAGTTGAAACTATCAGAAATTTTGGCTCAAACTGTTAATGGCACAGACGGAATGGTGTTTCTGGATAACATCGAAATTCTTTTTGATGTTAAACTTAAACAAGACCCTTTGCGATTACTACAAGGTTTGTCCAGAAATCTTACAGTAGTTGCTTCATGGAATGGCAATTTTAATAAAGGTAAATTGACCTATTCGGAACCGGGTCACTGTGAGTACAGGAGCTACGATATAACCGATACTCTGGTTGTCAGTATGAGCGGTGAAACAATATTAGATTTTAAGCAGCTAAGCGAGGATAAACCGTCATGAAATATGGAGAACTAATTCAATTTGATCCGATAGAATCGGTTGTTCAGCTGCGTGATGCTGATAAAACAAGTGCTGCTCGTCGGCTGGTTAACACATACGTTGTCTCAGATGAAATGGCCGAAAGACTGGTGCGTATTGTAATTCCTCAGCTTCAGTTTGAACAGCCGGCTGATAATAAAGGCATATTGGTCGTCGGTAATTACGGTACCGGTAAATCACACTTAATGTCTGTTGTGTCCGGTATCGCCGCGGATGCTTCTCTTCTTGACAGTTTAAATCATGAAAATGTGAAGTCTGAAGCCAATAAAATTGCCGGCAAATTTAAAGTTATTCGCACAGAAATAGGCTCAAGTACTATGTCTTTGCGTAATATATTGATCGCAGAGTTAGAAGAGCACCTCGATAAATTAGGGGTTAAGTATAAGTTTCCGAGTCAAGATAAGATTACCAATCATAAAAGAGCATTCGAAGATATGATGACCAAGTTCGGCGAAGTATTTCCTGAACATGGCCTTTTGCTGGTAGTCGATGAGCTACTGGACTATCTGCTAAGCCGAAAAGATCAGGAGCTGATTCTTGATCTTAACTTTCTGCGTGAAGTTGGTGAGGTTTGCAAGGACCTGCGCTTCCGATTTATTGCCGGTGTACAGGAAGCTATTTTTGACAACCGGCGCTTCGCCTTTGTCGCTGACAGCATCCGAAGAGTAAAAGACCGCTTCGAACAGGTACTTATTGCCCGCAGTGATGTGAAATTTGTTGTTGCAGAACGACTACTCAAAAAAACCTCTGAGCAACAGGCGAAAATCAGAGAACATCTCATGCCTTTTGCAAAATACTACGGCAGTCTAAACGAGCATATGGATGAATTCGTTCGGCTGTTTCCGGTACATCCTGATTATATAGATACTTTCGATAGAGTTACCATTATTGAAAAACGCGAAGTTCTTAAGGCTCTTTCCATGGGCATGAAAGGCATCTTAAACAAAGATGTTCCAGAGGATGAACCCGGCTTAATCGCTTTTGACAGCTATTGGAATACATTAAAACAGAACGCATCTTTCCGTTCCATTCCGGATATCCGGGCGGTTATAGAATGTAGCCAAGTCTTGGAATCACGTGTTGTAAATGCCTTAACTCCAAAAAACTATCAACCCATGGCTATAAGGCTTATTCATGCACTCTCACTGCATAGATTGACAACCGGAGATATCCACTCACCGATAGGAGCAAGTCCTGAAGAACTACGCGATCGTTTATGTTTGTTTGAACCGTTAATTGCCGAGATGGGGAGTGATGAACCGGACAAAGATTTAACAACCCATATAGAAACGGTTTTGCGAAAAATACATAATGTCGTTAGTGGACAATTTATTTCAGAAAATAAAGATAACAGTCAGTTTTATTTAGATCTAAAGAAAACCGATGATTTTGACGCCCTTATCGATAAAAGAGCAGAAAGTCTAAGTGATATGCAGCTTGACCGCTTCTATTATGAGGCATTAAAGCGGGTTATGGAATGTCAGGACTCAACGTATGTCACCGGCTATAAAATCTGGCAGCATGAACTGGTTTGGCAAGACCATAAAGCAGCCCGCACAGGTTATCTCTTTTTCGGTGCACCCAATGATAGATCCACTGCTGTACCAAATCAGGATTTCTATATTTATTTTATACAGCATTTTGATCTTCCTCGTTTCAAGGATGAAAAGCGAAGTGATGAAGTTTTTTTCCGATTAAAACCATCAAAAGAGATCGTAGAAGAATTCCAGGCAGCACTGAAAAGTTACGCTGCTGCACTTGATCTTGCAGCAACCTCTTCAGGGTATGCGAAAGCCGCCTACGAAGCCAAAGCCAATGGCTTTCTCAGGAAATTGGTGGGGTGGCTGCAGAAACACATGATTGATGCTTTTGAAGTGACGTACCAAGGCCGATCCAAATCAATGAGTGAATGGGCAAAAGGCAAATCCATACGTGATTTGTCCGGCTTGTCACCCAATGAAACTATTAACTTCAGAGATTTGATTAATACGATTGCAGGTATATGCCTATCTCCTAATTTTGAAAATCAGGCACCGGAATATCCGTACTTCTCCATATTAATTACGGGAAACAATAGATCGCAAGCTGCACAGGATGCGCTCCGGGCAATCTGCGACCGGAACCGAACCAAGCAGGCTACAGCTGTACTGGATGCCTTGGAGCTTCTCGATGGAGAAAAGATTGATCCATATAAATCCAAATACACCAAATTTATCCTTGATATTGTAAAGGCAAAAGGACATGGTCAGGTTGTTAATAGAAATGAAATTATTCAGGACGATCACGGTTTGGAATATATGAATCCAGGCAGGCTTAGGCTGGAACCGGAGTGGGTAACGGTATTGATCGCTGCCCTTATTTATTCCGGTGATATTGTTCTATCCATCCCCGGTGGAAAATTTGATGCGACTCGTCTTAAGCAGCTTGCGTCAACAGGTATAAATGAGCTTATTCGATTCAAACACCTTGAGCAGCCGAAGGAATGGAATCTTCCGGCACTTAAAGCGTTGTTTGAGTTGATCGGTATGCCGCCGGGCATGGCACAATTAGTGACTCAAGGAAAAGATGAACCGATTCAGAATTTACAGCAGTCTGTCGGCAAACTGGTAAAACGAATTGTCATGACGCAGAATATATTGCGTGATGGTTTTTCATTCTGGGGGATGGATTTGTTAACCACGAATAAACACAAATTAACACAAATAAATAATAATTCGAGTTCATTAGTGTCCATTGGTGGTTCCCTTGATGATGTTAAAACCTTCTTCGAATCACTCCAAGTCTATAACTCCCCCGGAAAATTGAAAAATTTCCGCTATAGCGCAGCCGAGGTTGTAGCTCATGAGAAGGTATTAAATGCCCTGGATAACCTGGATGATCTTCGTGAATTTGTTATGGAACACAGTGTGGCGGTAAATTGGCTTACTAAAGCAGAAGATTCCGTAAACTATAGTGACGAGCTTAAACAGCAGGGATTGAAACTTTGGCTTAGACATTTGCACCAAGTGCGCGAGGATATTTTTGATTCTATGAACTCAGAACTCGCGCGATTATCGTCCGAGGCTGGAAATAAGCTCAGAAATTTAAAAAGAGATTACATCAACCTATATACATCGTTACACGCGCGTGCACGCCTCGGTGTAAATGATGATAAACGCAAAGCTGCTTTAATGAATGATCATCGACTTCAAACACTACAGAAACTTGCAGGTATTGATCTGATGCCCAGACAGCAGCTGACTGACTATCAAAATAGATTAGCCGGACTTAAAAGCTGTTTTGCCCTGACTGAACAAAACCTTCATGCGACCCCGGTTTGTCCCCATTGCCAATTTCAACCTGCAGTCGAAATTGGGGTTGCTGGTTCAGGGTTTATGGTTTATGGTTCTCAGTTACTGGATCAAATGGATGAAAAGTTGGATAAAATGCTGAAGCAGTGGACAGTTACTTTGCTCAATAACCTTGAAGATCCGATTACGCAGGTCAATATGGATCTGTTGAAAGTAGATGATCGGAAACCTATCGAAGCATTCATTAAATCAAAGGCACTGCCGGTTCCAATGGATACGAATTTTGTACAGGCTTTGAAGGAAGTGCTCTCGGGGCTGGTCAAGGTCTCAGTTAAAGCGCAGGAACTGCAAAAAGCTCTTCAGATTGAAGGTGGTCCGGCAACACCTGCAGAAATGAAAAAAAGATTTGAAGAATATATTGATCGACTTACCAAAGGCAAAGATCCGGCAAAAGTCCGTATCGTAATGGAGTAAGAAAATGGATAATCCGCCGATTACGCAGATGAACGCAGATGAAAATATATTGAAAAATAATCTGCGAAAATCAGCGAAATCTGCGGATAAAGATCCTGAGACATACGCCATT
>VAPE01021905.1_pt1 | contig 20847 bp, 16 predicted proteins | sample 3393911 | NCBI WGS metagenome assembly VAPE01 (sample SAMN08290436, study PRJNA428436) | hydrothermal vent metagenome | isolation source: Deep-sea hydrothermal vent chimney | place: Atlantic Ocean: South-mid Altantic Ridge
TGGTGGCGGAGAGTGTCATTTCATTGGTCTCCCTGATGGTGTTGTCGAGCTTCGCAAAATGACTGTCGACCAGGTCCGTGCTGTGGCAGCTCCTGCAGACACCCCTCATAATACTATATCTCTTTTGCTGTTCCGCCTTACCGATGAGATATCCGGAAGCAGGGACATTCAGAAAAGTGGCCGGCAGGGGGAGCCCGTCTTGATTCCTTATGATCGTTGTATTTCCCGACTTGGGCTCCGGCACTGCGTATATAAGCCCGAAGAGTCTCACCCACAGCCGGGCACCGAAATCATGGGTCCTCCGGGCAATGACCCGCCCATCGGGAGAGACCAGCAGGCTGCTATGGCACGCTGCACACGTGGGAGTCTTGAAGTCCCGTCCGACCGTCCACGGGACAGCGGAGAAGTTCCATTCGTGCCCCTTTGAGAAGTAGATATTACCGTGCTTGCTCTCCTTGTATACATTCCAGGCGGGCGTATCGGGATCAAGATGGCACTGCGCACAGGTATATGGCTTCCGCGCCACTTCGATTGAAAATCCGTGCCTGGGATGGCAGGATGAGCAGCTTCCGAATGATCCGTCGGGATTTTCCCTTCCCACCCCCTGGTTGGTCCAGTGCAGGAGATTTGGAACGGATATATCACCGATAGGCGTGGAGACCGTCTTCATACCTTTGACCTCAACCTTTGTGCCGTGGCACCCAAGGCATGTCTCCTGCAGGGTATCATAGGAAGGTTTCTCAATCTCTATCCTGCCATGGTCGACTTTCTTCAACCCGGTTATCGTACTTACGAGGGTGTGGTAAACAGGATTATCCATGATATTCTCTATAGCATGCGCCTTTTTACTGCCTGCATACTCTCTGACCTCGACCGGATGGCAGGTCCTGCAGTCATCCGGCGACACGATAACATTGATCCTGAAGCCCATGTGATCGAAATTATCTTTGTGTTTGCCGGGATGCTGACCGTGGCATTCATAGCAGCCCACGGCATAGCCCGAGAACTCCCGGGAAACGCTCTCAGCTGATATTCTTCTCATGAGCACGGGCTGTTTCAGGGCATCGGCAGGTGTTGTCTTTGCATGTCTGCTTGCCAGCCAGTCCTTAACAATGCCGGGTGTGTATTGCTTATGGCATCCAATACATGCTTCTGTCTGCGGGCTCAGTGCGGGTTGCTTCGCTGCATGAGCAACACCGGCAAAAAGAAACACTCCCGCAACCAGGGCAATAAAAAAACCAAGCCTATCCTTTTTCATAAGAGCCCCCCGATATGAAATCTTTACAATACACCTTACCGAAAGCCCAGACCTTTGGCCGGGAATGAAGGCGGTGAAGCGTTCCAGGTGTATCAAGGCAAGCCTTGTATGGCATCTCACCCCCCCACTTGTTCGTATCAGTATTACTCTCAGTATATTAAAATTAGTTCAAGAAATCAACAACACGAGTATATTTCGGGTGAATTTCTTGTGAGACAACAGGCAACATCCATGAAATTGCAGATAAACTCCCTGGTTATAAGGGAACGATAGACATCGATGTTTGACGAAACTCAAAAAAAACCTTTAAACTTAACTGTGCCGGAGTGGCGGAATTGGTAGACGCAAGGGACTTAAAATCCCTCGGGGCATAGCCCCGTGCCGGTTCAAGTCCGGCCTCCGGCACCAACAAAAATGCTTTAATTCTACCGGGTTTCGCCATCCCATTATAACGAATACAGGTTTTGTACCTTGAGTGTGCCCATATTGTGCCCGTTCGATTTTTTTCTTTGGTCTCTTTATGTAGTGTCGTGTCAACCTTGTAATGTCTGGGTGTTTGAATTATCATTCCCGCTACGTCGGGAATCATACTCCTCTTAGATTCCGGACAAGCCGGAATGACAATTGAGAGTTGACGTTACAGTAGTTTTAGCACCTTTTCAGATGCATCTCCAAGGTCTTCTCATTCACAATGTTATATCTATAGAACACCGACCCTTGTCTTGTGCCCTGAAATCTTCATAGCGACCTTCTCAGGAATACCGACCTCGTTCATCATGGAGCCCCCAAGCACGATGATATCAGGAGACCAGATAACGGTTATATTATTAAGGCCGTATGCAAGGAACCTTGCCCTATCGTCCCAGAATTTTTCATCGGTAATCTCGAAGGGTTTTTTCCCATACTGTCTTTCTATGTCAACCCCGGAGATATAATTTATCAGATAGCCCCTTTCGCTCCAGCCGGGGCAAAGGGCGTTGCCTGCATCGATTATCTGTGCTCCCGGTTCAAAACCCATTGCAGAGTCGTCGATCCTGCCGTTAACTACCCTTGCCCCGCCAACGCCCGTGCTTACGGTAATATATACGACTATAGGATAACCCTTGCCCGCCCCGTAAATCGCCTCTCCGAGGGTGCCCATTGCTGCATCGTTTTCAATATAGGCAACAGTTGTTAATGCCTTCTCCAAGGCGTCCTTGAGCGGCTTGCTCCACCACCCGGGGATATTGGGGCCGCCGACGGCCATTGTCTTGTCTTTGTTCAGGGGGCCTGCTATACCGCCCACAAGAGCATCAATCCCTTCACCCCCGGCAAGCTCAAGGGCTGCACCCTTAAAAACCTCTATTCCCTCTTCGAACTCTTTCGGGGCGGCAAGGATTCTTACCTCATCAAGGGCCTTGCCGTCTCCTGAGGCAGCAAGACGCATATTTGTCGCTCCTATGTCAAAAAGTATGTACATGGCGGTTATTTTACCTTATCTTGAAAATAGTTTTTCAAATTCAGAAAGTTCCCTGTCGATATACATATTCCCTCTGAGTTCCTTCAGAACGCCTGCAGGCACTTCTGAAACCGGTCTGTCTCCCCGCATGCCGCGGAGTGCATCAGCCTTTTCCCTGCCAACAGCAAAAACAAAGGCCCGGTTAATCAGTTTCAGAAAGGTATTTGTTGTTGTTACCCTCTCAGGATAAGGGGTTTTGCCTGCTGCATCATAGGCTACAACCCATCTCTCGCCGTTAAACAGGTACTCAAACCTGTCTTTGTCCTCAGGGAAGGGCATTATGCCCGAGGTGTGCCCATCGGGTCCGATACCTATGGATGCAATAATCTCGCCATCAGGATTATTTTTTTTCCACTCCCTCAATTCCCCTTCAAAATAATCAGCCAGACTATTCCGTGTCTGTCCCGGTCGGACTCGTGTATCAATAAAAGCACATCCTGATTCTATAGCCTTCTTATAAAAGCCGGTCCTGGATAACTGAAAAAAATTATTGTTTTCGCCTTCCCTGTTGTATCGTTCATCCAGAACGCCAATGGTTAGATAGTCTCCCGGTATATCATCTGGAATGAAATCGAGTATTGCAAGTGAAGACCCGCCGGAACTCAAAAACAGGACTTTTCTGACCCCTCTTTGTGCATCCGACAGGTAGCGGGAAATATCATCGGCAACCTGCCTTGATGCCTCAGCCTTGTCCTTAAATATATTGATCCTGAGGTTTCCGATTGTCCTGCTCATTTTCCTACACCAAAAGGGTCACTGATTACACTTTTTTTCATAAACAATAGTTTAGCAAAATGCTAAAAAAAGAAACATCTTTCCTGAAATGGGCGGCAATTCACAGTGAAGCTATCGAACAAGCTATAAGCACATTGAAAACTCAATTATTCATCAGGATATTTCCATTCCCGGTTTATGTATGTATGGGGTCAGCCTGACCCCATGGATGCATGAATATGAATGAAACCGGCAACTAATGGAAAGGTAGTTATAACCTTGTCAGCAGTTTTTATTTATTTTTGTTAATCTTTTCAGGAGGATATCTTCTACGTTTTGACGGGCATCGAGAACTGATACTATATAGATATCTCTTTCTGTTACTCTATACATAAGCCTCCAATGAGATATGATCAGTTCACGATATTGAGTAATACCTTGCTCTTGTAACTCAGGAACTATTCGTCCCCGTTGGAGCGACGGATTGAGGCTGTTTGCCTTATTTTTGATTTTCTTAAATAGCTTTGATGCGTTGAACCGGCTGTCTTGGAGAATATATTCAATAATATCAATTAAATCATTTTCCGCGGTTTCCGACCATACAACTTCAAACTTTCGCTTCATTTTGCATGCAAGATATTTTCTATTTTTTCAAATACCTTGTCCTGGCTTTTGACTTTTCCTTTCTTAATATCCTCCTCCCCTTGTGAAATAAGTTTAAGAATACCTATAGCGTTTCTCATGTTCTCATAACTTTGAGGGTCTTGAAGAACAGCTCTGGGTTCACCGTTTTGCGTAATAATTATGGGACGGTGAGTTTCATTAATTTGCTTAAGAATATCCGCTGCTTTCGACTTGAGATAAGTAACGGATTTAATGTCCCTTGTTATGTTCATAAATCCACCTCCGGTCTTTTTATGGTATTATTTTCGGACTGAAAAGTCAAGCTTGCGAAAAGATGCATTTTATACTGATGTCTGATAATATTGCTAATTAGTGTCTGTGTGTAAATACGGTAATTTGTCATTCCCGCAAGCGAAGCGAGTCGGGAATCCTTCTTAAAGAATGAATATGTAATACCGTTGAGCCATCATCATGTCTTTATCCTCCTACTTTAAACACCCTGATTGCCGGTTTTATCATTTTCGTATCACGCCTGCTTGCTTTACCGGCGCCCGTTCGGACTCACCGGCGTCAAAACGGCAACCTATAGCTTGTCCATCACATGCCGCGCAACGGATTTGGCTTTTTCAAGCGTCTGGGCTTGATCACCAAGACCGGCGAAACCGACCTTCATCCGGTAATGCTTCTTCCAGAACACCTGGAGCAAAAGACTGCCCGGCATCGAAACCGAAAGCGCAACATCGCCCAAGCCATGGATTTCCGTGGGCTTCTTCATCCCGACACTTCCGAAGTCCTTACCCTCGAGATATTCTGCTGCTGTCTTCGGGTTGGTATAATTTTTGGCATACATGACATGCAGGCTCACCGATTTAGTCGATAAGTCTTACCCTTGAAGATGGAGATATCCGTTCCGTCAAGATTCTGACAATGGTTGCATTAGCCGAGACCGGATCAGGGAAGAGCTGTGGCCACTCTTGAACGTCCCGGTTCTATGTCAGAATCATGGCCGAGCTGTATTTCCTTCTGTCCAAAAGATCAAATACCTCCTCGGCAATCCCTCGGGGCGTAGCTCCGTGCCGGTTCAAGTCCGGCCTCCGGCACCATTTATCCAAGTATAATCAGTAAAAAGCCTGCAAACATCACCATCGTCCCCAGCAGTCTTGCACGGACCTCGCCTTCCCTGAAAAAGACAAAGCCGTAGACACTGCCTATAAGCAAACTTGAACGTTTTATGGCTATCATGTATGCAACCTTTGCCATGCTGATGGCAAACATATGAGAGATGATCATCAGTGAATAAAAGAGTCCCGGCAGAAAGGAGGCCCTTACATCCACTCTCAGCACATCGAACAACCTCCTCTTTCCGGAGTTGAGATATACAAGGGGCGTAAAGAGGAGGGTTAATGCAAGGAAATAGGTCCCCCCGAAAAAAAGCGGTGAAGAATGTACTATGGCGAGCTTGCCCAGCACCGAGGTGATGCTGTAGATAAAGGAAACAGCAATCATGTAGAGGGAGCCCCTCTCCCCTGCAATCGCCTTAAAAGGGGCAAGCAACCCTGAACGGACGGAGTTTATATTGATAATATACCCCCCTGCCGCCGTAAGCAGTATTCCGGCGGCACCCCTCACCGTGACACGCTCCCCGAGTACTATCCACGAGGTAAGGATCAGGAACACGGGAGTAAGTGAGAGAAACGGGAGGGTAAGACTCAGGGGTGAGACCCTCAGTGCCTTTATATAGAGTACGAGGGCTAAAACCTCAAGGGGGAGCGCCACAGTGAAGGCAGCAAAAAAGATCCCGTCCAGATGGGGAAAGGGAGTTACCACAAGCAGAAAAAGCAGGGCGGGCAGGGAAAAGACGAGCCTCAACCATGCAACGATATACTCGTTGTCTATCCTCAGCACCCTCTTTGTAAGGGCATCACTCGTTGCGAGTGAGAAGGCGGAAACAAAGGAGAGAATTATCCAGGTAGATCCCATGAATCATTGAATCGTTAGATTCATTCGTAAAAAGCTGAAAACACTTTATCAGTCTGTCATTCCCCGAATGCGTTCGGGATTGCGGGAATGACTAATGACTTAAGTGTTAATCATCCTTGTTCTGCTCATCGTTGTCTTCCTCTTTCTTGCCCTTCTTCTCCCTCAGGGCCTCCCTGATCTCGGTAAGCCTCTTTAAAACGAGATAGTGGAGGGTCCCCTCAGGATAAGCACCGTCCTCGCCTGGCTCTCCGGCAGCAAGACCCATCAGTATCTCAACCCCCTCATCCACATGATCAATCTCATAGATATGAAAACTGCCGTCCCGCACGGAGTCAACGACATCCCTCGCAAGCATGAGGTTCCTTATGTTTCTCCTGGGGATGATCACCCCATGTGTGCCGTCAAGCCCCCTTAACCTGCAGAGTTCAAAGAATCCCTCGATCTTCTCGTTAAGCCCGCCGATGGGCTGGACGTTGCCGTTCTGATCCATCGAACCGGTTATGGCTATGCCCTGTCTGATGGGAGCGCCGGAGATGGCACTGAGAAGGGAATAGAGTTCGGCGCAGGTGGCGCTGTCTCCCTCGATCATCCCGTAGAGCTGCTCAAAGGTGATGGAGGCAGAGAGGCTTATCGGCTTACTGAAGGCATACTTTTTGCCGAGATAGTTTGAGAGAATCAGGACGGCCTTTTCGTGAATCTTTCCGGACATCTTTGTTTCCCGCTCTATATTGAGGACCCCCGACTTGCCCGTATATACTGAGGTAGTGATCCTCGAGGGTTTCCCGAAACTGTAGTCACCAAGACTCATTACTGCAAGACCGTTGATCTGTCCCACCCTTTCACCGGAGGTCTCAACGATCAACGTCCCCTCGGCCATCATCTCCCTGAGCCTGTCCTCTATCCTGTTGTGGCGGTAGATCTTCTCCTTCAGGGCCTTCTCCACATGCCTCCCGGCGGTAATCTCAGAGCCTTCCTTGAGGGCCCAGTAGTGTGACTCCCTTATCAGGTCGGATATGTCACTGAACCTGGATGAGAGCTTATCCTGGTGTTCGGCAAGCCGGGAACCGTACTCAACGATCCTTGAGACGCCGGAGGGGTCAAATGGAAGGAGGCCGTCCTCCTTTGACTTGGTGGCAACGAAGCTTGCATACTTCAGCATGCTCTCCTCCGTGCGGTCCATGCGGTTGTCAAAATCAGCCTTTACCTTGAAGAGCTTATTGTACTCCTCGTCAAGGTTATAAAGGAGGTAGTAGATATACGGGTTTCCTATAAGGATCACCTTCACGTCAAGGGGGATCGGTTCAGGCTTCAATGCGGTAGAAGTAACGAGGCGGTACTGTTCCCAGATATCCTCTATCTTCAACTCCCTGTCCCTTATGGCCCTCTTCAGCGCATCATAGGAGAAGAGGTTTCTAAGGAGATCGAGGGCGTTTATGACTATGTACCCACCGTTTGCCTTATGAAGTGAGCCTGCCTTAATCATGGAAAAGTCTGTAACCGCAACACCGTACTGAAACTTATGCTCAATCCTGCCAAAGAGATTATAGTATGTAGGATTACTCTCAAAGACACAGGGGGCACCCTTTCCGTCCTTGTTGTTTACGATAACATTCACTGAGTATTTCACAAAGGACGTTTCCTGTTTGGGCATCTTCAGAAACGGCACAGGAGGGGTGGACGCCTCCTCCGACTGTGTTTTGAAGTCGTCGATATTTTCGAGAATGTCCTCCCTGACGGTATCAAGGTAACCGAGGAGTTTATCGTCACCACCGTACTTGGCCTTGATATCGTCTATCAACCCCCCGAGCACTGAAAGCGCTGCCTCTCTTTCAAGCTTCTTCAGGAGTTCCTTTACAAACTTTTCACCTGCCCTGAGAGTCCTGACCACATCATCAAGCTTTTCCTGAAGCAGTTTCCCTATCTCCTCGATCTTCCTCTTCGTCTTGTCGTCAAGGGCCTGAAACTCCTCCTCCGACAGGACCTCCCCTGTCTTCTTGATCGGGACTATAAAAAACCCACCTACGGTCCTTTTCAACGTAAACCCCTTGGACTCAGCCTCCCGCTCAAGGGAACTGAAGAGGTCCTTCTGTCTTTTCTGATATTCTTCGAGGATCCTGCTCTTCTGTTTATCGTACTCCTTTGACTCAAAGACCCTCGGAATCTCAACCTTCAGGGAATTAATCAGCTCCTCCATATCTTTTTTAAACTCCGTGGCCCTTCCGGGTTCGAGGGAGATTACAAGGGGGCTGTCAGGCTCTTTGAAGTTGTACACATAGCACCAGTCATCGGGAACAGACTCACGTTCAGCCTTTTTTGAGATTATGGCCCTCACAGTGGATGTCTTTCCCGTACCACTGTCGCCAAGGACGTAAATGTTAAAGCCCTTACTCTGGAGGCTTACACCGAAATCAATGGCACTCAAAGCCCTGTCCTGCCCTATGGTTCCCTCAAAGGGTGGGAGTTCTTCAGTTGTCCTGAAGCTGAACAGTTTCGGGTCACAACACTTATAAAGGTCGTTTACGGTAAGTTTCCGTGCCATAGTTCCTCCTTAAAGATATAAAAGATATATTAGAACTCCTTGAAGACCTTTGCAAGAGAGTCACCGGCAACATGGATTGAAAATTCATTGAAGTACCCAAACGGCGTGGTCTTCACCGTGTACCCGGCCCTCTCAAGTCTCTCAACAGCCTCATCGAGAACCCCCCTTGCAAACTCCGGAGATGACTTGCTGCCTGAAAGATGATTGAATGAGTGAAGAAGAACACTCTTCGTCGCAAACTTCCCACAGAGCCACTTGGTATTCTTCACAAACTTCTGTATGCATCCCTTGCGGTTATCCTCATCCCCGGCCTCTACATGGAAGAAGACAACAACGGCATCTTTTAGCGAATCCTCCCCATCGAGATCCGGCGCCCCGGGCAGGCTCTTTGAGGCCGTGCTGTAAGAAAAATTATGTGCATAAAACATCAGGAGCTTCAATTAACCCTCTCAGTCCTCCGTCATGATCGATCTCTGATGATTCAGTAATTAAAACCAGCGGATCCGGCATGCATAGCCGTGATCCTTTTCATCCAATCACTCGGTGGCTGTCTCTTTTACCCAACCCTCTTTCCCTCCGGTTAGTATCATGTATCCCTTGACCATGGACACGGAGATAAAGGCAAGGAACCCCCCCATCAAGACCATCCCGATAGCATGCCCGATAAGGGGAATCCTCCCCAATGCCGTATTCACAATGCCCACAAGCAGACCCATGCCTAAAAGAGAGGCAAAGAGGGCAAGGCTGGGGCCAAAGTTACCTTTCACTGCATTGAAGCTCCCTCTCAGGGCACCAATTGCTCCCGCGTCACTCAATATGATTATCACAAACGAAAACATGAATATATATGCCACAATCAAGCCGGGGATAAAAAAGAGCGCCATGCCTAATGTGACCAGAAGACCATAAATAAACCCCGTTGCAATCAGGGAAGACATCTTTGAAAGTGCCGTGTCCATCCCGGCCCTGAGGGACCCCTTCCCCTTTGCTATCAGTTCAACCGCCATTGCTATCGTTACACCCTGTGCAAAGGCCTGGAGCACAAACCCGATCATACCTATAATAAAAGAGTATAAGGCAACCCCTCCCGCTGAAGGCGGGGAAGCGGTGGCACCCGTATTAATAACCGCCCCTCCCACCATAACCAACATGAGGATCGTAATTATCACCGATACAATTATCGGCGGCAATATGATCATGAGATTTTTCCTTACAATGTCAAAACTCTCCTTAAAGATGTTACCAAGATTCATTACTCCCTCCTTGTATTTTTAATTAATTATAACCCGAACCCAGCGATAAGCAGCGCCGGACAGGGCTATTTTCGATATTTTTCCGGCATTCCGCCGACGGATCTAAGGAAACACACACTAAATAGTGTCTGTGTATAAAGTCAACAATAGAGCCGTCATTCCGTCTTTTCAGTAACTTCTGGATACCCGACTACAGACTTCGGGTATGACAAAAATACAGAACAGCAGTTTATACACAGACACCATGTAACTGAAATTTACTCACTTACAGCAAGTCCTGCATTTTAAGCTCTTCCGACATTTCTGTGGAAAATTAAACACCCCGAAAACATTCGGGGAGACACAGAGTTTATAAAACAAGTCACTTAGTTCCATCTCTTGATAAAAAGTCTTTTCTATACTTTATGATAATTCATGACGGAAACATTCTTCACAGCGGATGCTGTAATCTTATCTGTTACAATGCACCTTGCCAGAGGCCCCGGCCTTTGGTCGAAGAGCTTGACCTCTTAGTTGTAGAAAACTGATCTCTCCGTGTCCCGAAGTGAAGCCTCCACATCCGAGATCCCGAACCTGTTTCGGAAAACACGGGGGCGAGTTTCCCTGATGTAGCGAAATGAGACCGGAACCGTCGAGGAATCTCGCCTCAAGCTAAAGTCAGCGCTGCTTATCGCTGAACGCGATAATACATTATAGCAGAAAAACACGGGTTATTAATCCGATCCGTTTTCAAGGCAAAAACGGATCGGAGATGTTATAATTATTCTTACAGTTAAGCTCTTCGACCAAAGGCCGGAGCTTTTGGTAAGGTGCATTGTAAACTCACTTTGAGCAGTCCTGTATGTTATGAAATTCATCGATTACACCAAAATCCATGTTAAAGCGGGAAGGGGTGGAAGGGGATGTGTAAGCTTCCGGAGAGAGAAGTTTATTCCACGGGGAGGCCCTGACGGTGGAGACGGTGGACGGGGAGGACATGTAATAATAAGGGCAGTCCCCGAGCTCGGCACACTCCTGGACCAACGTTACAGGAAAACATACCACGCAGAAAAAGGCGGCCACGGTATGGGCAAAAAGCAGCATGGACAACAGGGAAGCGATCTCATAATAAGGGTCCCTGCAGGCACTGTTGTAAAGGATGCCGTTTCCGGTGAAATCATTGCAGACCTTGAAAGAGAGGGCTCTGAAGTCCTTGTAGCAAAGGGGGGAAGAGGCGGTCTTGGAAACACCCACTTCAAAACATCCACAAGACAGGCGCCGAGATTTGCACAGCCCGGAGAAGAAGGAGAGGAGAGAGACCTGGTTCTTGAACTCAAGCTCCTTGCCGATGTGGGTTTGATCGGGCTTCCAAACGCGGGTAAATCGACCCTTATATCGAGGATTTCCGCTGCAAGGCCAAAGATAGCGGACTATCCGTTCACCACACTCATACCTTCCCTTGGCGTGGTGAAACCGGATGATTTCAGGAGCTTTGTCGTTGCAGACATACCTGGTCTTATCGAAGGCGCCAACAGGGGAGCCGGTCTTGGTTTTCAGTTCCTTCGTCATGTTGAAAGAACGAAAATCCTGCTTCACCTCGTTGATATATCTCCCATGACCGTGGGAGACCCGGTGGAGAACCTTAAAAAGATAAACAGGGAGATTACCCTCCATAGCGCCGGTATCGGTGAGAGACCGCAGGCGGTTGCAGCCACAAAGACCGATATTGCAGATACCGCAAAACTGAAAAGGCTCCGGCAACACTGCATGGCACAAGGCATCCCATTTTTCGAGTTATCCGCTGTAACAGGAAAGGGGATTAAAGAGATCTCAAGGTTTCTTGCCTCAAAAGTCAGGGAAGAGACGCCGGCAGCAATATGAGAATAGTCGTCAAGATAGGAAGCAACCTGCTGACATCAGGCAGCGGACTGAACGAAAAGAGGATCGCTTCCCTGTGTTCCGCAATTTCAGAACTACATTCCGGGGACAGAGGGATCGCAGTAGTCTCTTCAGGTGCTGTTGCGGCAGGCATGAAAAGGCTGGGCCTGAAGAGAAGACCCACAGACATCAGACACAAGCAGGCGGCGGCGGCAGCCGGACAGAGCGCCCTCATCTGGGCCTATGAAAGGGCCTTCTCTGCACATGATAAAAAGGTGGCACAGATCCTGATCACCCGTGATGCATTTTACGACAGGACAAGGTATATCAATGCAAAGAACACAATACTGACTCTTATGGATCATGGCATAATACCCGTGATCAATGAAAACGATACAGTCGCCATTGACGAGATAAAGTTCGGCGACAATGATCAGCTTGCCTCTTTGGTGTCGGGTATGCTCTCAGCGGACCGCCTTATTATCCTCTCCGATGTGGACGGTCTCTACACCAAAGATCCGAAAAAGCACAAGGATGCCAGGTTAATCCCGTCCGTGGAGGAAATCACCCCCGACCTGATAAATACCGCCGGAAAGGCCGGAAGTGAGGCCGGAACAGGGGGGATGCTTTCCAAGCTGCTTGCGGCAAAACAGGCAATGCGCTTCGGGACCACCGTCCATATAATCAGCGGTAAAAGGCCGGGCCTGATAAAATCCGTTTTAAGAGGTAACAATCCAGGGACCGAGTTTATCCCCGGAGAAAAGAGGATCAGTTCACGAAAGGGCTGGATAGCTTTCAGCCTCAGGACAAAAGGCTCCTTAACGATAGATGACGGAGCAAAAGAAGCAATTATTTCAAGGGGCAAGAGTCTGCTGCCATCGGGCATTACAGGAATCGAGGGTAATTTCAAATCCGGTGATGCTGTTTACTGCATCGACAAAGAAGGCAGGAGGGTCGCCAAGGGGCTGACAAACTATTCAGCCGGAGAGGTTGATCGGATAAAAGGCGCAAGGACCTCGCACATCGAGAGAATTCTGGGGTACAGATACTCAGATGAGATTATCCACAGGGACAACATGGTACTGCTTTAGAACTCAGCAACGGTTTCTCCATGTTATACTGGCTGAAACCTCTTTGGCCTTTCAACCATCTCCGCTGCCCTCTCAAAAACCTCTTCAGGGGTCAGCGTCGACCCGCCGCTTCTTCCGTAAAAACTCACCCTGCTCTTACCCTGTACTGAAAGACGGACATCCTCCACCATCTGGCCGAGGTTCATCTCCACGACAAGAAAGTCGTCCACCGAAGATGCCAGCCTGTTGATCTCCACCTCGGGAAAGGGGAAGAGTGTTACCGGCCTGAAAAGTCCCGCCCTTACGCCCCTTTCCCTCAAGGCCCTTACCGCCGACAGACAGACCCTGGAAGCGACACCAAAGGCAACAAGGACGATACCGGCATCATCTGTCATATAGGTCTCCCAGAGGACCTCCTGCTCTTTCATGGCCTGATACTTCGCAAGCAGTTTCAGGTTCTGCCTTTCAAGCTCTCCTTCTCCGAGATAAAGTGATTTAATAACCCTCTGGGCCCTCCCCTTGCAACCATCCAGGATCCAGTCCTTCGGAGGAAGAGGGGGCCGGACATAATCAAGGGGAGAAAACGGTTCCATCATCTGTCCAAGTATGCCGTCTGTAAGGATCATGACCGGGTTTCTGTATTCGTCGGCCTTGTCAAAGGCCCGCATTGTCAGCTCCCATAGTTCCTGGTGATTATAAGGTGCATACACAAGGAGCCTGTAGTCTCCGTGACCGCCGCCCTTCACTGCCTGAAAATAGTCCTGCTGGCTTGCTGAAATGTTGCCAAGACCCGGACCTCCCCTCTGAACGTTTACGATAACGGCGGGAAGTTCCGCGCCCGCAAGATATGAAATCCCTTCCTGTTTCAGGCTGATACCCGGAGAAGAGGAAGAGGTCATGGCCCTCACCCCCGCTGCTGAAGCGCCAAACACCATATTAATGGCGGACAGTTCACTCTCTGCCTGGATAAATACACCACCGGCATCGGGCATCCTCCATGAGAGGTATTCCGGTATTTCGTTCTGGGGGGTAATGGGATAGCCTGCGTAAAAACGGCATCCGGCCCTGACGGCCGCCTCGGCAATTACTTCATTTCCCTTTATAAGAATCTTCTCCGTCACTTTTTGTTCAGTCCTCAATAAACATCAACAGATAATATAACCCGGAAGCGCTTCTATTGTTGGCGGACTGTAGATCTCCTTTTAAGCGGTTATTTTCATTCCCGATACTCTGCAGCAAACTTCAGGGTGCCTCATTCTATAATCTTTGGAACCCTGTAAAAGTTCTCTTTTTTCAGAGGGGCGTTCTTTAATGCATCTTCCACGGAAAGTGATTCCTCCGGGACGTCTCCCCTGAAGACATTCCTTATGGGAAGAACATGACTTGTAGGTTCAACATCTGAAGTATCAAGCTCATTGAGGTTGTCTATGTATGCAAGGATATCACTTAACTGCCGTGCATAAACCCTGGGATCCTCACCCGAGAGCCTCAGCCTTGCAAGTCTTGCTATGTGATCAACCTCTTTCAATGAGATCTTCATTTGGATATATCCACCGCCGTAACTCTCTAAATCCTCTCAAGCTGTGCAAATTTAAGGGCCAGCCTTTTCATACCCACCCCGGGGAAATTGACGCAGACCTTCATATCATCGCCCTCTCCGTAACAGTCCCTTACAACCCCCACCCCCCACTTGGGATGCCTTACCCGGCACCCGGTCTTATAAGAGGGGAGGGCATAGGCAACCGCCCTGCCGTTTCCCTTCTTCCTCGGGAACTCCCTCAGGCTTCCACATCGGACCTTCTCAATCCACTGACAACAATCCCGTGGAATATCGGAAAGAAATCTTGAGGGTTCCTGATCCTGAAGCTTGGAAAAGACCCTCCTTTTCTGTGCCCCGGTCATGCACAGGATATCCTTGGCCCGTGTCATACCAACGTAGAAGATTCTCCTCTCCTCACATAATTCGTCCTCATTCTCAAGCGACTTAAAATAGGGCAACAATCCCTCTTCGAGACCCACAATAAAGACAACCGGAAACTCAAGCCCCTTGGCCGTGTGCAGTGTCATAAGTGAAACACTGTCTTCGGAATGGGCCTCATCCATTCTTGTGTAGAGAGAAACACGGTCAAGGAAATCCCCCACTGAATCCGCCTTACTGGAAACCATGAATTCCGCAATGTTCTGAATTCTGTCCTCTTCAAGGCCATCGGCGTAACCGGTAACATCAACGATCATCTTTATGGCCTCCGAGGCCTTCATCTTCTTAACACCTGAAAGCCTCTCCAGCATCTCCACCAAACCATTCAACCTCTCAAAGACCATCTGGGATGAAGACCTTGCCCGGCAGATCCTTTTGATTGAATCGAAGAGACTGACCCCGTCTTTCTTGGATTCCTGTTCGATCTTGTTCAGGGTAGCAGCACCTATACCCCTCGGGGGCGTATTTATTGTTCTTCTCAGACTCACATTGTCATGTGGGTTAAGGGTAAGCTTGAGGTAAGAGATGATATCCTTGATCTCCCTCCTCTCATAAAAGCTCATTCCCCCTATTATGCTGTAGGGAATACGCTCCCGTCTCAAGGCATCTTCAAGCGCCCTCGACTGCAGGTTAATCCTGTAAAGAATCGCCATATCTCCATAGCCGAAAACACCCTTCAGGTAGATTTCCTTCAATGCCTTTGATATATACTTCGCCTCGTCTTCCTCGTCCGGAAGCCAGTGAAAGTGCACCTTCTCACCCTCGGACTTGTCGGTCCAGAGCTGTTTCTCCTTTCTCAGGCTGTTTCTCGATATGACGGAGGAAGAGACATGGAGTATGTTCCTGGTGCTCCTGTAGTTCTGCTCAAGCTTGATAATCTTAAGTCCGGGGAAGTCCTTCTCAAACTTGAAGATGTTCTTTACCTCAGCGCCCCTGAACCTGTATATACTCTGATCATCATCCCCGACAACGGAGACACCCTCCGAATCAGAGCATAGAAGCTTAACCAATTCATACTGGGCGAGATTTGTGTCCTGGAATTCATCGACAAGCACATGCCTGAACTTCCGGCTGTAGTTCCGGAGAATATCGGGGAATTCCCTGAAGAGCCTCACGGTAAGCATTATCAGGTCGTCAAAATCGAGGGCATTACAGCGTTTAAGCTCATCCTGATACCTGACATAGACCTTTGCAAGTTTCTCATCAAACCCAAAGCCGTCACCTGCCGATACGAAGTCCTCCGGCGTTACAAGCGATGCCTTCAGGCTACCGATCCTCGAAGCCACACCCTTGTAAAGGGCCTCGTAGATCTTCAACTCCTTTAGTATGTGCCTTATGAGGTTGTACTGATCGTACTGATCGTAAATCACAAACCCCGGGCTGTAGCCAAGGGCCTTTATCTCCTTCCTTAGAATCCTGTTACACTGGGCATGAAAGGTCCCTATCCAGCAGTTCTGGAGATCATTGCTGAGGAAGGAAGAAATACGGCCCCTCATCTCATTTGCCGCCTTATTGGTGAAGGTTACTGTAAATATTGAGGATGGTGAGACCTTGTGTTTCCTGTTAAGGTAGGCGTATTTATGGGTTATAAGCTTCGTCTTGCCACTTCCTGCACCTGCAAGAACCATCAACGGACCATCGGTGTAAAGTAATGCCTCCCTCTGTTGCGGATTAAGACCGATAAGCAATTCATCAATACCCATCTGATAACTCCTTAAGTTTTAGGATAACAAAAATTCACTCTTTAAATCCATTTTCCTCATTCAACCGTTACGCTTTTAGCGAGATTTCTGGGCTGATCAACATCACACCCGCGCAAAATCCCTATATGGTAAGCCAGCAACTGAAGAGGCACGACCATAAGGACCGTCTCCAGATACCGGTTATTCCGGGGAACTCTTATCAGACAGTCAACTTCATGGTCCTGTAATTCCCTGTCCTCGGCGGTAACTGCAATAACCCTCCCGTTTCTCGCCTTCACTTCAGAGATATTGGAGAAGACCTTTTCACCAAGTTTGCCTTCCTGGCGGAGAAAGACCACGGGAATCTCTTCATCAATCAGCGCAATCGGTCCATGCTTCATCTCGCCGGCAGGATACCCCTCCGCATGAATATACGATATTTCCTTGAGTTTGAGGGCGCCCTCGAGCGCTATCGGGTAAAGTATGCCCCTGCCGAGATAGAGAAAATCCGTTACCTTGAAGAACTCCTTTGCAACCCCCTTTATCTCCTCTTCACATCTCAGTATTTCCTCTATCTGATCCGGCACTCTCAGGAGGTCTGCAAGCAGAGCGGCCCTTTCATCTCCCGTAAGTACAGCCTTTTTTTCAGCAAGGAGAAGGGAAAACAGGTAAAGGGATATCAGTTGGGATGTAAATGCCTTGGTTGAGGCAACGCCTATCTCGGGGCCGGAACGGGTATAGAAGACGGCATCCGCCTCTCTTGTAGAGGTTGAACCAAGAACATTACAGATACTTAAAGTAAAGGCGCCCCGCCTCCCGGCCTCCCTCTGTGCTGCAAGGGTATCGGCAGTTTCGCCGGACTGCGTTATAGCAATAAATATACTGCCGTCATCAACAATGGGATCCCGGTACCGGAACTCGGAGGCGTAGTCCACCTCGGTCGGCACACGCGCAAGCTGTTCGATCATAAACTTACCCGCAATAGCGGCATGGAGGGATGTTCCACAGGCACCGATAATCACACGCTCGACATCCTTAAGTCTCTCCGGGTCTATACCGAACTCATCGGGGTTCACCCCTGCCCTTTCAACAAAGACCCTGCCCCTGAGTGTATCGGCAAGGGCCCGCGGCTGTTCATGTATCTCCTTGAGCATGTAGTGCTTGTAGCCACCCTTGTCGGCCATTGAGGGACTCCAGGTAACATGGTTTTTCTTCTTTTCATGCACCTCTCCATCAAGGCCGCTGATCATGCAGCCGTTAGAGTCAATAACCGCCATTTCACCGTCATCGAGGAATATTACATCTCTTGTCCTCAATATAAAAGCAGGGATATCCGATGCAAGGAAGAACTCATCCCCGCCGAGTCCGACCACAAGGGGACTGTCCTTTCTGACTCCGATAATCCTGTTGCGCTCCTTTGAGGAAAGGATTACAAGTGCATAGGCGCCCCTGACATCCCTTAAGGCCAGCCTCACCGCATCCTCAAAGCCGTGGTTGCGGTGTGCCCTGTCTATCAGATGGGCGATAACCTCGGTGTCGGTTTCCGAAGTGAATGAATAACCCTCACCGATAAGTTCCTCTTTAAGCTCAAGGTGGTTTTCGATTATACCGTTATGGACGAGGATGATACTTTCAGAGCTGTGGGGATGGGAATTGTTCTCTGAAGGCACACCATGTGTTGCCCACCTTGTATGTCCTATTGCAATACCGGAGACGGGTTTTTCCTTTAAGATAAGGGCATCGAGTTCCTTTATCTTTCCCATGCAGCGCCTCACGGCAAAGGTGTCACCGCTGAGAAAGGCAATCCCTGCAGAATCATAGCCCCTGTACTCAAGGTGCCTCAGCCCTTCAACCACAACATCCACTGCGTTGTCCTTGCCGATATATCCGATGATACCGCACATAATCTAATCCCTAAACACCGATCCTCAGGTTTTTGTTTTTAATTTTTTGTTTTTACGCATCCTTCTCTTCACCCAGCCCTTAACGTTCCTCTGTTCACACCTTGAAACGGCAAGCGCACCTGAAGGAACATCTCCGGTTATGGTAGACCCGGCCCCTATATATGCCCCGTCGTTTACGGTAACAGGGGCAACCAGTTGTGAATCACTGCCGACAAATACACCATTACCCACAGAGGTCTTGTGTTTCCTTATGCCGTCGTAGTTACAGGTTATCGTGCCGGCTCCGATGTTTACATCCCTCCCAACCTCGGCATCTCCGATATAGCTGAGGTGCTGTGCCTTTGTCCCTTCACCTATCGATGAATTCTTTATCTCTACGAAGTTGCCTATCCGGACAGACTGCGAAAGACGGGACCCCGGCCTTAACCGTGCAAAAGGTCCTATAATCACATTGTCTTCAACCTCAGAGGCCTCAAGAACGGAGGAGTCCCTTACCTCCACATTATCACCGATCTTACAGTCCCTTATTCTCACGTTTGGATATATTGTGCAGCCGCTCCCGATAAGCGTCCCGCCTTCAAGATAGACATCCGGATAAACGAACGTCCCCGGGCCGATAACGACATCGGGTGCTATATAAACCCTTTTCTCATCCATGAATTCAACTTCCCTTTCAACCCAGGACCTTACCGTTCTTTCCCTGATTATTGCCTGTGCCGCAAGAAGCTCCCCCTTCGTATTAATACCGACAAACTCCTTCTCGTCACCACCCCTGTAAACGGAAGCCCTCAGGCCCCGTCTGCAGGCAACATCGAGTAAGTCCGTCAGGTAATACTCACCCTTCTTGACGTTCCTCCTGATCGAACGGAGCAAAGGCAGCAGTTCCGAACTCAAAAGGTATATACCGCTGTTCACCTCTTTTATATTTAATTCATCTCTCCCGGCATCCCTCTCTTCCCTGATCATGCAGGCCCTGCCCCTTGAATCCCTGATAATCCTTCCATAACCGGTGGGATCGGTTGCAGTGAAAGACAGGATACTCAGGAGGTTCCCGGCCCTTCTGTGCTTTATGCTGAACAGGCTCAGGGTTTCAGCCGTTATCAGCGGAGTATCACCGCATAAAACCAGCAGGTCCCCGTCAAAGCCCTTCAGGACCTTCCTGACACTATACAGTGCATTGGCAGTGCCAAGGGGCCTGTTCTGCAAGGCAAACCGGAGGGCATCATCTCCGAGGTGCTCCCTGATCGGCCTTGAATTATTCCTGCCCACAACAACCACGGTCCGCTCAGGACGCAGGACTCCGACTGCATTCAACACGTAGTCTATCATGGGAATACCATTGAGCCTGTGCAGCACCTTTGGGGTACGGGACCGCATCCTTGTCCCCTCACCCGCGGCAAGCACAACGGCGGCAACTCTCCTTCTCATGACTTCAACCTCACAGGGACCTTGAGAGTTAACCTCTTCCCGTCCCTTATAACCTCTACTGCAACCACCTGGCCCTCTTTTTTCCCTCTAAGTGCCCTTTTTATATCCTCCATCGATCCAACAGACCTGCCGTCGACAGAGGTTATTATATCTCCGCCAACATATATAACCGTCCCGCTTATCTCCACGGGCGTATTACCTCCCCTGATGCCGGCCCGTGCTGCAGGGGCTGACCGGTCGACCTCCGAGACGAGAATCCCTTTTTCAACTGGAAGCCTGAGGGCAAGGGATAACTCCTTCCATAATGGAACCCCGATAATCCCGAGCCACGCCCTTCTCACCCGGCCATACCTGATGAGGTCCGGGATAAGGGTTTTTACCGATTTTACGGGAATGGCAAACCCGATACCGATACTCCCGCCCGAGCGTGTGAAGATTGCCGTGTTCATGCCTATCATTTCTCCGGAGGTATTAATCAGCGGCCCTCCGGAATTACCGGGGTTGATAGGGGCATCGGTCTGTATTACACTCTCAATAACCCTGCCGCCCGCTGTGGTAAGAGGACGGCCGAGAGCGCTTATTATACCGGTGGTGAGGGTAGAGTTAAGGCCAAAGGGATTACCGATGGCAAAGACCTTCTGGCCCACCTGCAACTTATCGGAATCTCCGAGCCTGACCGGGGCCAGTCTCTTCTCGGGGTTGATTTTTATTACTGCAATGTCGTTTTCGGAATCAGCACCGACAAACCTTGCAGGGTACTTTCTGCCGTCTATGAGGGTAACCATGATCTCGGATGCTCCTTCAATGACATGATAATTCGTTAAAACATAACCTGAGGAGTCGATTATAGAGCCTGAACCGGCACCCTTCCGGGGGTATATAGAGAATAAATCCCTGATTAGTGTGGTAGTGGTAATGTTTACAACTGAAGGGCTTACCTCCTTGTAGACCTTGATATTAATCTCCTCTTCGCCTGTCAAGGCGCTGACACGAGGAGTATAAACCATTCCCAGAGCTACAAAAACCAAGAGGAAAAACAGGGAAGTTTTCAGACGAACGAAA
>VAPE01013998.1_pt1 | contig 20668 bp, 18 predicted proteins | sample 3393911 | NCBI WGS metagenome assembly VAPE01 (sample SAMN08290436, study PRJNA428436) | hydrothermal vent metagenome | isolation source: Deep-sea hydrothermal vent chimney | place: Atlantic Ocean: South-mid Altantic Ridge
GCTTTTCCCTTTGATATCAACCGAAGCAAACATACCCGGTTTAAATTCACCGTTAGGATTGGGGAGATTGATTCTCACCTTGATGGTACGCGTTTTGGTGTCGAGCGTACCATCAAGGTGAGAATCAATCTCCCCAATCCTAACGGTGAATTTAAACCGGGTATGTTTGCTTCGGTTGATATCAAAGGGAAAAGCCTCGGTGTTTATCCTCTGATTCCGGAGCAGGCAATACTAAGAAGCGGACGGATAAATACGGTTATCGTTGCTTTGGGCGGTGGAAAGTTTAAACCGGCACAAATTGAGTTGGGCGCCTATTCCAATGGCTTTTACCAGGCCTTGAGCGGTTTGCAGGCCGGAACAAAAATTGTTACTTCCGCCCAGTTTCTCATAGATTCCGAATCGAATCTTCGCGCTGCATTAAGCGGTTTCTCCCCTTCCAAAACGGAGAATAAAGTCAAAAGCAAGAAGGCTGATACCTCAAAAAAGAAAATGGATATGAAAGGTATGGACATGAAAAAGAAAGGCACAAAAGCTGTTAAAACTGACGATAAACAGGAATCCAACCTTATTCGTAAAGGTGTTATTGACTTGAAAGCCATTGATAAAAATGGCGATGGAATGCTTTATGAGGATGTCATGAACTGGAATGTTATTTCCGATAAACCGGGGATATGCCCGATATGCGGAATGAAACTGCGTGAAATGACCATTAAGCAGGTGAAAAAGAATCTGAAAGATCATGGATTCTCCTATAGATAGAGTTTGTATAAAAAGTCAGATAGCTCAAATATAAATAACAAATGACAAACGCCAAAAGACAAATAAATCTCAAAATTACAAATCGTTCCGGCTATTTGATTTTTGATACCTGGGATTTATTTGTGATCTGCTTTTTGTGATTTGTTTTTTGACGCGGGACTTTCATTCAAAAATTGGCTTTTCGGACAAATACTAAATAATTTCAATTAAGACAAAAACAGGAAATTTATTATGACACCTATAGAAAATAAAAATGACGGTTTTATTGCTAAAATAATAGAATGGTCCATCAATAACAAATTTTTGGTGATTATCCTCACGGTGGTCTTTGTTGCCGCCGGAGGATGGGCTATTAAAAACACCGCCGTGGATGCCATTCCCGATCTGAGTGATGTTCAGGTGATCATCTTTACAAAATATCCCGGACAAGGCCCTCAGATTGTGGAAGACCAGGTTACCTATCCACTCACCACCAAAATGCTTTCCGTACCGGGAGCTACTGATGTACGCGGATATTCGTTCTTCGGCTTTTCCATGGTTTATATCATTTTTAAAGATGGTACCGACCTTTACTGGGCACGAAGCCGTGTACTGGAATATTTAAGCTCCATGCAGAGCCGGTTGCCGAAGGGGGTTTCGCCCGAACTGGGGCCCGATGCCACCGGATTAGGCTGGGTTTACGAATATGTGCTAAAATCGAAAACAGAAAATCTCCAGCAGCTGCGCTCTATTCAGGACTGGTTTTTGCGCTACGAGCTGACCGCCGTCCCCGGCGTGTCGGAAGTGGCCAGCCTCGGTGGTTTTGTCAAACAATATCAGGTAAATATCGATCCCATAAAACTGGCTTCTTATAACATTTCTCTCGAAAAGATTAAAAAAGCTATTCAAAACAGTAACAACGATGTAGGGGGGCGGTTGCTCGAAATGGGTGAAATGGAGTTTATGGTTCGCGGATTGGGCTACATTAAGAGCAAAAAAGACCTCGAAATAATAGCCATTGGCGTAAACAAAGCCACGGGAACCCCGGTCTATCTGAAAGATGTGGCCAACATAGACATTGGTCCCGAATTGCGACGGGGCCTGGCCGACTGGAACGGCGAAGGCGAAGTGGTTGGAGGTATTGTTATCCAGCGCTATGGTGCAAACGGGTTGAAAGTGATTGAGAGGGTTAAGAAAAAACTGGCCATACTGAAAAAGTCATTACCTCCCGATGTGCAAATCATAACAGCTTACGATCGTTCAGGATTGATAGACAGAGCTATCGACAATTTGAAAGATAAACTTATTGAAGAGATGATTGTCGTTTCTCTAATTATATTTATTTTTCTTCTCAACTTGCGTAGTTCGCTGGTCGCTGTCTTTACGCTTCCAATAGCTGCATTAGGGGCTTTGTTGATTATGCATTTGCAAGGTATCAATGCCAACATTATGTCGTTGGGAGGAATTGCTATTGCCATTGGCGCCATGTCAGATGCCGCAATCATAATGGTTGAAAATGCGCAATCGCACGTGCTTCATAATCAGCTAAAGCCAATAAACGAACAGAAACCACACTGGGCTGTCATTATGGAGGCAGCTAAAGAGGTCGGCCCTTCCATCTTCTTTTCGCTGCTGGTGATTGTGGCCTCCTTTTTGCCGGTATTTGCGCTTGAACAGCAGGAGGGACGTTTGTTTAAACCACTGGCCTATACAAAATCCTATTCCATGGCCATTGGCGCCATTCTCGCTATTACTATTGTTCCCGTTTTGATGGGGTATTTTATCCGTGGGAAAATGAAAAAGGAAGAGGACAACCCGATAACCCGGTTTCTTATGAATGCCTATCATCCCATTGTGGATTTTGTATTGAGGAAAAGATGGCTTGTGCTTGCATTAGCAGCCCTGATTCTGGCCGGAACCTGGCTCCCTTTCAAAAAACTGGGCTCCGAATTTATGCCGCCGCTTTACGAAGGTGATCTGGTTTATATGCCTACCACTTTGCCGGGTATTTCTATCACCAAAGCCCGTGAACTTTTGCAGCAGACAGATAAGATTATCAAAACATTTCCGGAGGTGCGAACTGTACTTGGAAAAATAGGACGAGCCGAAACCTCTACCGATCCCGCCCCGTTGTCGATGATTGAAACCACCATTCAGCTGAAACCGCAAAGTGAGTGGCCGAAAGGCATGACCCCGCAAAAACTGATTGATAAAATGGATGCCGCCATTAAAATCCCGGGACTTACCAATGCCTGGACCATGCCCATAAAAACGAGGGTAGATATGCTTTCTACCGGTATTAAAACCCCGGTCGGGATAAAAATTGGCGGCCCTGATTTAAAAGTACTGCAACGACTTGGGAAAGAAATTGAAAAAGTAATTAAAAATGTGCCGGGCACCCGATCGGTTTATGCTGAACGCTCCGAAGGCGGCAATTATGTCGATTTCGAAATTAACCGCGATGCTATTGCCCGTTACGGACTCACGGTAGGTGCTGTGCAGGATGTCTTTATGTCGGCTGTGGGCGGGATGAACATTACCAAAACAGTGGAAGGACTGGAGCGCTATCCGGTGAACCTGCGGTATCAGCGTGATTACCGCGAAAACATTCCGGCGCTGAAACGCGTGTTGGTTTCCCTGCCTCATGGCGGAAATATTCCGTTGGATCAATTGGGAAAAATTGTTGTGAAGAAAGGCCCTCCCGTTATTAAATCTGAAGATGCCCGTCCCAACGCCTGGGTTTATATCGACATTGAAAATACGGATGTGGGCTCGTACGTTGCAAGGGCACAGAAAGCGGTCAATGCAAAAATCCATCTTCCTGCAGGATATTCGCTGGTGTGGAGCGGTCAGTACGAATATATGCAGCGTGCCGCCAAAACGCTGGCACTGGTTATTCCACTGACTTTGTTGCTGGTGTTTCTGCTGCTGTACTTCAATACCAAGTCGTTTACGAAAACAGGCGTTATCCTGATGTCATTGCCGTTCTCTCTGGTTGGCGCTATCTGGTACCTCTATTTTGCTGGCTACAATACGAGTGTAGCTGTATGGGTGGGTGTTATTGCCCTGCTTGGCGTGAGTGCCGAAATCGGCGTAGTGATGTTCCTCTACCTCGATATTGCTTACGAAAAAGCAGTAAAACAGGGCAAAATGAAAACTTTGCACGACTTGCGTGAAGCTATTTTTGCTGGTGCCGTACAACGTATTCGCCCGACAATGATGACTGTGATGGTGCTCTTTTTCGGATTGTTGCCTATTTTGCTTGGACACAGCGCAGGCAGCGATGTGATGAAAAGAATTGCTGCCCCTATGGTCGGTGGTATTTTTACTACCCTGGTTATGGTGCTTACTATCTTTCCGGCAATGTTCTATATTATTAAAAAGAGAAAACTAAAGGAAGAACACACTCTGCTCAACGAAGATAATCAAACGGTTCAAGGATAAATTAAACTATTGAGGGAGAAGCGTTATCAGCTTCTCCCTTATTTTCAAACTTAATAACAACACTCATGAAAGAAATTAAAGCTTATATCAGAAAGGAACAAGCGGAAATTGTTATCCGGAAACTTGAGATGGCCGGCGTTACAGGAATGACTGTCCTCGATGCTAATGCTCTGTCGCAATGGGCAGACAGCGAATCCTTCAGTTACTCTATCGACCTGGTGCAGAAATATTCCACTGTGGTAAAAATAGAATTAATTTGTGCTGCAAATCGAGTGAATATACTTACGGAAGTGATTAAGAAGTATGGTTATACCGGGAAAAGTGGTGATGGCTGGATTTTTGTTTCAAACGTTGAAAAATCCATCCGGATCAGAACCGGTGAAATAAATGTGATTAGCTAAGCCTTGGCAAAAGACCTTGTTGTATCGTGTATCCAAACCCATGTGGGTTTAATGGCACTAATATAGCAGAATAAATCATTTGCATTTTCGGTATTTTCAATTTTTCGTTTTTCTTATAAAGCTACTACCCGGGGGCGTTTTGGTAATATCTTTTTTCTGATCAGTTGCATTAGTTCGTTTTCTCCCCGTTGGCAACCTGCTATGTATTCTTCCCTTTTTGTCAAAAGCATTGCCTTTAATCAAAGCAGTTTGGCTTCGCAATAGATCAATTTGTGAATTAATCAGGTTTAGTATTGTTCAATGAGTTTCCAAACTTTAAGCATGGACAAATCTCTTTTTTTTATTGGTTCTATGTCGAATAGTGTGGGCTTGAAATCTCAAAATCCAGGCGCCAAAAAACAAATAAATTTCAAATCTAAATTTTAAAATTACCAAAACGAGGATTATACAGATGATTATTTTATCTGTTAAAACGAATTGTTAACGGGGTTTGTACATAAGCTGTCCTTGTGTTTATAAAACCTTAAAAACTTCTTAAACCTGTATTGAAACAGCTTAAAAAGTACCAAAAAATCAGACAGAATCGTTTCGGTTAATTTGAATTTCCTGCCAGAGGCGAGACAGGTATAATTTGGTGCTTATTTGTGATTTGCTTTTTGAGTTTTGTTTTTTTTAAATTACCCACAGAATTTAACATAGAACCTTTTTATTATACTTTTGCGTAACAATATTTTTTTTGGAAAGAATGATACAAATTTTTGACTTTAAATATTCTTGTATTATTCTTTCTTTTCAATATCTGACTTTTAACAACTTCAAAACATAATAAATATGGGATTTGATAAGACTCTGATTTGCGCCAACTGTTCAACAGCATCCCCGGTTTTTTGTCATTTGAAACCAAATGAAATAGATAGAATTGAAAAGAATCGAATTGAGGTAACATTTAATCCGGGGGAAACCATCATTAAAAACGGTACTCCAAATACCCATGTGATTTCTTTCAACCAGGGATTGGCAAAAGTAACTCTGGAAGGGAAGAATGGGAAGCATTTCATTCTTGACTTTATCAGGCCACAATCTTTTTTCTCAGGACCCGGTTTATTTATTGATAAAAAGCATCATTTTACTATTAGTGCTGTTGAGCCATGCAAATTATGTTTGATAGAGATGGGTGCCTTTCTTGATATTATGAAAGGAAACGCCAAGATGGCTTTTGACTATATGGAAAACTCAAATTATTTTATTCTAAACCTGGCAAATAAGATGGAGAGCCTTTTGGTGAAGCATCATCATGGCAGGGTAGCTGAAGCACTGCTTTATTTAAGTAGAAAAATTTATAAAAGCAATCCATTCGATCTGAGCATTTCAAAAAGGGATTTGTCCGAAATGACCGGATTATCCAAAGAAAGCGTCTCCCGCATATTGCATGAATTCACCAACGAAGGTCTCATTCAGGCTACGGGCAAAACCTTTCATCTTCTTAAAGAAGATTTGCTTGAACAAATTAGCAGGAACGGATAGCCCTCCTTCGTTTTAAGAGAACAAAGACTTCACCTCGATAAAAATTTCCGAAATCATCAGAAAAGAATTTTCTTTCTCTTGTTTTGTTACAATTCCTTAGATGAAAAACTTAATTAAAACAGGTTTTTATGGCAAGTTACACATGCTAAATTTTTCCATTCTCCATCGATATCGACAGGATGTTTAAATTTAAGGCTTGAGTTAATATTAGTCGTTTCCATATTACCCGGAATCCCCTGTCTTATAATTTCGTGACATAAGTCGCAGTCTCTGGAAATTACATCACCCTCTTGATCGACAAAGGAATTATTATGGCAACGAAAGCAACCATTTGTTTCAAGGTGTCCAACATAATTGAGATGCGAACTCCATTGGGCTTTCATCTCGGGGAAAATATTCTGCTTATAGGCAGTTTGAATACTTTCGATCGCCTTATTTATTAGTGCTTTACTGCTATCATATACTTCAGGGTACATCGACTGATAATAGTCTGTAAATTTAGTGCGAATAAACCGATTTGCGCTGTCAAGGTTGGGAAACGAGTTGTTGTATAAAATATCCATTGCTTCCATTTTAACATCCGGCAAATTTCTTGGGATTTTGCCTGCACTCATCGCCTCATCAAAAAATCTAATAGGCGATTTAAAATCATGAGAAGGACGGTTATGACAATCAATACAATCCATTACGCGATGTTCTAAAGTGTCGATTTGAGAATTAGAATAAACATTAGCCGTATCACGATAAGTAAAAACCTTTCCGGTCTTAAGATTCGTATATTTTACCATGGCAATTGTATCACGCTTGAAGTCGGCAGCCACGTATTCTATTTTAACTTCCGGGTTTACATGCCAGTGAATACCACTCATTAGACCTAAAGCTTTATGTGCGGGTCCCGTTTTCATCAATAAAGTGATATCCCATTCTGTGCTTTTTTCGTCTGACAGATAATACCTTTTTGAAATAAGCTCTCTGTTGTAGAATTTTTCAGGCCAATGACATTCTTCGCAGGTTTCTCTTGCAGGGCGCAGAGAGTAAACCGGTGTTGCTATGGGTACAGGATAAGAATGGGTTAAAACAGCATAAACCTGATGTAAACCTGAAAGTTTTGATTTTACATACCAATTGGCGCCTGAGCCCACATGACATTCTACACAGGCTACCTTTGCATGAGCCGATTGATGATAAGTGGTGTATTCGGGCGACATCACTTTGTGGCACAAAGTCCCGCAAAATTTATTAGATTCGGTATAATGGAAAGCCTTATAACTACCCAGGGCAGTAAACAAAACAATGGCCGCAGAGCCTAATAAAAAGATAAAGACGATCATCCGCTGCCCGGGGTCGTTCAAATCAACTTTTGGGAATTTCAATTCCCGTTGAACCTGCCGTTTTTTATCCCGTTTAAATTTTCGCCATGTCCCAATTGGGATTAAAAGTAAACCGATTATCAGGAAAACCGGTAGTATGATGTAGGTAAATAATCCGAGATACTGACTAACCCCTCTTGGGAAAAGAGTAGAAATCAGAATTAAGAACAGTATTATCAGAAAGCTAACAGAGGCCAGTACGACACCACTAACGGTTGTCCAGCTGTAAAATGATTTTGGCAACTTCTTCATATTAATCTCCTTTAGTAGTGAATCAAATTCAATATTATCCTAACGTAATACCCTGTTTTGTAATCATCAAGCAGATCCATTAAAAAAAGACAGAAGTGGGTATTTTGAGCTTCTGCCTCTATATATCATACGAAGCTCCCAGGACAACAATACGGCAAAGGCAAGTGTCGAAAACATTTTCCCCGTTTTACAAAGGTATAATATTGACATGAACTCGCCAACGCCATTGATATTAAAGGCATAAATAACAGAATATTACGATTTGTCTTCATTCGTTTGTAATTTATTCTATTGCCTGAAAAAGCCGGAAAATGACTTCGCACTAGTAGCCGTTAGCATCCCTTTTACATGAAAAACCTTTATCATCATATTTTAGAAATCATAATATTTAACCTTTTCAAACTAATTTCATTGAACAGATAATGGCATTATAAAACTGCGCAAAGATCATATTATGCAGCATGACCATTTGCGCAGTGTTTAGTATTGACTAACATTCAGAACTTATTTACTACCTAAAGCCTGGATGCTGTTATTGAGAAGTGTTTTAACATAGTCAGCGTTGTGAACTCCTTCACTTCCGTCTGCTTCTACCATATTATAATTAAGTAATGCTCCGGCAACATTAGCAGACATTTTCCCGGTAACAATTCTACCACTTGCAGACATTGCTCCATGATTGACCAAAAGTGTTTTAAGCTGTGCCAATAAATCAAGCACCTCTGTTTGAGTAGCTGCAATTTTTGCATCTAATCCTGAAGGGTGACAAGTGATACAACCCGCGGTATTGATTTTTTCATGACCGTGATACAGATAAGTCATTCCCATTTGGTGTCCGCCAGCTTGTGTGCCAAAAGGTTCTGCCATGTGACAGGTAACACACCCATTGGTTACAACGGTGGTGTGAGATGAGTTTGAATACCCGCTTCCAATTTCATACCCACCGGTTCCTCCTAAAATACCTGCCTGAGGGCCATGGTGTACACCCCAATAGGGTGAGGTAATAGTAATGGAGTCGCCGCCAATTACCGGTAATGGGTTAGGAACTCGTGGTTGGTGACAATTGGCGCAAAGGTTTCCTTTGCCAAAATCCACGGTTTTACCACTGATCCATAATTTTACAGGAGTTGTTGTGGTATTAGTCCAGTCGGCAGGCGTATAGGTTTGATGAATTTCATGACAGGTGTAACAATTCTGAGGGGCAGGGTCTTCGATGGTAGCGGCTGTCGTATCCGGCCTTTCTCCTCCGGAAGGTGTGTTTTCTACAGTTTCAAGAAATCCCTGGCTTGTGTGGCAGGAAGCACAGCTTTTGGTGTTTCTTTCAAAGTCTCCACCTGTGGCATGAAACGAGGCTTCCCATTGTAATGATTTTGCCAGGATAATCTGAGAGTTGTCATGGCATTTAATACAGCCCGCCGTTCCATCGGTTCCATTAGTTCCATTGGTACCATTGGTACCGTCTTTACCCGCAGGCCCTGTGGGGCCAACTTTAGTACATGACGTTATTAACCCCACAGATAGTATGAGTACAAACATCAAATAAGAAGTGATTTTCTTTTTCATGGTTTTTGAATTTATTGTTAAATATTATTAATGACTGTTAATGATTGTTAAGACAAATTTAAATTAAAATGAATTCATTGAATGTTTCGGTGGTTGATGTTTGTTCTTAAAAAAATGTTTATTTTTGGAAATCAAAGTGATATATGTCAACTAATGATTGGTTTTTAAATTTATACCTTTCATTTTGTCTATCAACTTTATAAAGAATCTATTGCAAATAATATATCAAGGCTCACCAATGGACATGAATAAGCAGGAAATACAAAACAAGGTAAACAGATGTGAAGCAAAGCCTGTGTTTTTTAATTCGCTAAACAATGAACAATTAAAAACAGTAGATGTAAATAGATTTGTTGTACACTTTAAAGCCGGTGAAACAATCTTTAAGCAGGGTAGTGCGCTCACACATATCATCTATATCATAGAAGGAAAAACAAAGGTTTTATTGGAAGATTCTGATAACCGGACCATTCTTCTAAAGATACTAAAACAGCCTGATATCATTGGGGGTCCTGGCTTTAATACAGATTACCGTAATCATTTCTCTGTGGTAGCCCTGGAGGACACGAAAGCCTGCTTTGTTGACGTTAATCTTTTTAAGAGGCTTGTTTTATCGAACCAGCCGTTTGCAATGAACCTGATTGCGTATTTAAATCATGAGATTGTTGATTTGTTTGACAAGTTAAAAGACTTGACACACAAACATATGAATGGCAGGTTAGCCGATACTTTGATTTACCTCTCAGGAGATGTTTACCAAAGTCTGGAATTCACTACGCTGCTTAGCCGGTCAGATATTGCAAACATGTCATCCATGACTAATGAAAGTGCTATCAGAACATTAAAAAAATTTAAAGATGATGGCATCATTAATTACAAGGGGAATTACTTCAAAATCATGAAGAAAGACGTTTTGTTAGACATAAGCAGAAAAGGATAACAGCATCCCGTATACCTGACGGGACGCCAGCCTAAAAGTTCCACAATCTTGTGATGGTAAAACCAATCATGAAGTCTCTTTTTGTCCAGTCATGATGGTTATTCATATAGATGTCCTGAGGTAGGATTCCATCCGCAGTTGTAACATAAATCTGGAAAGAGTGTCCTGCTGTTTCAACCTGGTATCCAAAACCAAAATTTGGTTTTGCCGAATTGGTTTCGGTAAAACTCGTTTGTTCAGAAATACCCTGAATTTTTAAAGGTATATCATACTGAAAGATGATAGATGATTCGGGTGAAAATTTTATTTGACCGTTCATCCCCACACCAATGTTATCATGATTTCTTTTTGGAGCGACCATGTTATAATGGGTAAAACTCCCGGTAACTTCCAGGGATAACCAATCGCTAAATTTTCTACTCACAATCAATTGACTAAAATAGGAGAACCTGTCGGTAAATTTATAGTTTGTACCAAACGCACTGTTGTTTCTTCCATCTATGGCAAAATCACCAAACACGGCAACGGCAACGGGAATTCGATCCGACCGTGTTTGCTCAAGGATTACCCATTTTGCCTGAAAGTCGTTGTACATATTTTTTTTGGTGAGGCCATAGCCAATCGTCAGGTTTTTAACAGGGGTATAATTCAGTCCGAGGCGTATGTTTGCTCCCGGAGCATAGATACCAAAAAGATCAGAAATTCCCTTTTGGTTTACCAACCCAAACCTGTGTTGGATAATACATTCCAGTGTTTTTGCCGGTGGAGAGAGCGTTGTTTGGTTGTCAATCAGCAACTCACTATCCCATGGATAATTTACCGGTTTATCACTTTTCTTTTCTTTCGAAGTCTCTTGCGCAAAACCTGTGCTTACAATTAAAAAAATAAGCAGAAAACTTAATATTAATTTTTTCATCCTATGATAATTTTATGTCATTAAAAAAACTGAAAAACTATATCTGAATCATGCAAAGCCTGTTTCCGTTGTTCCCAAAAGAAGATCACATGCTTGCAGATAAAATTTGCTTTAAACTATTTTCATGTTCGTTTCATAAACCTTGTTTAATTGTCCAAAGCGCCTTGTTTAATCCATTGTAAAATATTCTGAGCCTGAGCTGCGGTGTATTTTTTCCATGTATGACTTGAACTATTATCCGGGTTAGGAATCCAATAGATTGAACTGGATGCAGGATCCGACTTATTGACCAGCCCCATACTTATAATACTGTTATAAGCATTGCCGGTAGTTAAATCTGGCGCCTGGCCCCCTGTCTTATGGCAGGCTGTACAATTTGAATTATCATTAAAGACAGGTTCGACATCCTTAACAAAACTAATTGTATCCGTAGGGCTGGGGGGAATGGGAGTCGGTTTTACAAGGGTATCATACTGGCATGAACTCACCAACGCCATTGATAGTAAAAGCATAAATGCCAGAAAATTACGATTTGTCTTCATTCGTTTTAATTTTTTTATTATTCACTTATAAATTATTTTATTACAACAAAAAGCCTGAAAATGATTTTGCATCAGTAACCATTATCCTCATCGTTTTTACACGAAAACTTTCTTTATTCATATTTCAGAAAAGTTAATATTTAAACTTTTTAAGCAGATTTCATTATAAATTATAATGGCTTTATATACCTGCGTAAAAAATTTCTTTTCCAAAGATAACTATTTTAATTTGTTAAAAATTTAACACAAAATTAAATCAAAAAGAATTCGTCGAATGCATTGGAAGATGATGTTTTAACTTAAAAAAATGTTTATTTTTGGAAATCAAAGTGACATATATCAACAAGTGATCGGCTTTTAAATTTATACTTTTCGTTTTGCCTATCACCTTATGTAAAGCAACCTTTGAGGATAATTAAAAGACTTTAAAGCTGACGGCATCATCTATTGCAACGGTAATTATTTCAAAATTCTGAAGAAAGACGTTTTGTTAGATATAAGCAGAAAAGGATAACTGCATTTCCATTAAAGAGATGATTTCTAACTACTAAAGGAAGATGGCAAAACCAATAACGGTATTTAAAAAACGAATGGGCTTCTTTTCGTAACGTACTCCATTCCAGGTATTAAATCCAAACTGCATTGTTCGGCTCAACAGCTCAACATCTGCTTTTAAGGCAAAACAGGAAGATATTTTGTACTCCACGCCTATGCCGGGCTCGATTATGAATCTATGGTCTGTTGCGGTGGTAATCTCGTAATAACCGGGGCCGGTCATGAAATAGGTTGGCTTATATAACTGGTAAGCGGTATTTGCCCATAATATTCCACCCAGCAATTTAGCATTCACTGAAAAGTTATCACCAATGTTCCAATGGGTATAAATTCCCATCACTGCATTAATTATACGAAAGGGATCTGACCGGATGGTCAGGTCGCTTAAAAACGGGTCAGCATCCACCTTTGCTCTCGCTAAAGCAGACACATCAACGGGATGCAAATTAAGCCCGACTTGTCCGCCAATTCCATAATGCTTAGTAAAAAACCAGGCTCCATCTGCGCTCAGGTTTATTCCGGGCTGAGTGAAACTTCCTTTTTCCAAGTCATGAGAATTATATGGTTTCAAAGGTATTGAAACACCGCTACGCAATGAAATGAAAGAGTTGGTGTGCTGAGCAAAGCTTTGCAGACTCAGAAAAACCATCAACAGGAAGAGTAATCTGTTTCTCATAATCAAAAACTTATATCAAAGCTGAAATTTCTCTTTTATAATAGAAATTACAAAAGGAGTATCTCACGAAAAACACAATACGCTGACAATACAAAAATATCAAAATAATTTCAGGTCTAAACCGGAAAAGATAAATCACAAATTACCCCCAAATTTTAATTCAAATACCACCAAAATAATATCGATGCTTGTTTGGCTTTTTTTGTCCCGGTATCATAAGAAAGAATGCCATTGGGTAGTTCGGGATCTTTTGTAAAAATCTTTCTCTTGCAATGGCATCCTTCCTGATATTATTCCCGGTTTCCGTACTGTAAAATCCCCACAACAATTCCTGAAGAAAATAATGTCTTCTAATTTGTGAAGTTTCGTTACAGTGCGTCCGGGATAAGCCTCCTTAAAAACAACAAATATTTATTTAATGGATGGGACCGGGTGCGCAATCTTTTTTACATACTCATCATAATTAAATTTTTTGTAATGCTTGCTTTTTGTGTTATGGCAACGAATGCATACTTCTTTTGTTGGCATTATAAGTCCTTTAGCCAACGATTTTTTATGGTTTCTCATTACAGAGTACGATTTGTAGCCACTACCCGGGCCATGGCAAGATTCACAAGAAACACCCTCACTCATTTTTAATCCGGCAAGCATATCTTTATTAACACTACCGGCAGTGGAATGGCATTTAATGCATTTTGGATCTTTTTTTTCAACAGCATTCAGCGATTCCATCGCTTTTGCATGCTTTGATTGCGCCCATATTTTGTATTGGGCACCAGTAGAAGTTTTGTTATGACACATTTTGCATTTGGCTGCCCCTACATATTCATAATCCTGGGCGGTCAAATAGTTTCCTCCCAAAAAAAAGAGGAAACTGGCGATTAAGAAACTTTTAATGTACATGGTTTTAAAAATTTTAGGTTAATAACTATATAAATTTACAACATTTTTCTTATCAAAAACTATCGCTCAAGCGAAAAAATTAAACCGATTATCAGGCATGCATTTTATTATTTTCACGATCATTATGAACAAGCTAATAAACCCCGGCAATTAATGAATATACAATAAGGATAACAAGAGTGATACCGAGTGACAGAAACAGGAAGCCAAAAAATTTGTCTGTGTTAATCCATGACCTTGGTATTTCTTTTTCAACCACTACCTTATCCAATTTTCCTGATTCGACCAATTCTTTATACTCACGTGGCCGGTCTTTCTTGTATTCTTCAAGAGGAACATAGCCGGTAAATATTACAGTATCCATTGGAAATGATTCGGGACGCAGGTGGGTATTGAAGAAATGAATGGTAAAGATAAAGCCGACAGCCAGCAGGGCTTCATCACTATGAATAATTTGAGCCACATTGATTGCCCAGCCCGGGATAAAGTGTGTGAAGAATTCAGGGAACCAGAGAATCAAACCGGATAAACCAATAATTGCCACACCCCAGAAAACTGCAAAATAATCAAACTTTTCCCAATAAGTCCAGCGTCCATATTCAGGCCGCGGGCCTTTACCAAGAAACCATTTGATTGATGCAACAAAATCCCTGATGTCCTGCTTGTTGAACATCAGCGAGTTCTTTCCAAAGATGAATTCTTTAAAGCTAATGCCTTCTTTGGCCTTCAGCTGAAACAGGGTAAACAGGTGGAAAGCAAAATAGCCAAAAGTGATAACTGCCGCAAACCGGTGGATCCTGCCCGCAGACCTGACTCCGCCCAGTAATTGAGCAACCCATGAGGCCCATTCCATGTGTGCAAACTTTAGTGTCATGCCCGTTAAGGCAAGCAACAGGAAACTCAGGATAACCAGAATATGAGTGAGTCGTTGTGTGTTATTGAACCGTTTGTAATATTTCGTCAGGCCAACAGGGGTGGCATATTTGTTAATCTTTCGTTGCTTCAGTGAAGAAGGTAACCATAACAGTGTATGTATCCCAAAGAAACCAAATACAGCCAAAAGCAGACTGGTCATTGCCCAAAATGACCAGGACAATACCGGGTTATTACTGTGAGTGGCGTGTGTCAGATAACCGGTAAATTCAAGGGTGGCATTTGCGTGGCATTTCTTACAGGTACTCACAATTTTTTTAAAGCCTACCTTCGAATTGGGGTTGTCAACTTTAAGGATGTGATGCGAGCCATGGCAGTTAGAACATCGGGCAGCATTCATATCTCCCAGCAAATAGGCCTTTCCATGAAAAGTGTATTTGTAGGATTCAGCAAGTTTCTTATGACAGGAACCACATTGAACAGTGATCTCAGTCATAAATTTATCCCTGTCCGTTTCACTTATCAAATGCGGTGAATGACAGGTGGCACAAGTAGGATAAGTTTTGGTTTTATCTTTCTTTTTATTAAGGATTGAATGAACACTGGAAATATATTTATCATAGATGCTTTTATGGCATTTTGCACATGTGCCGGGGACATTTTCAGGATATACCGATGAAAGAGAATCACTCTCCTTTAATTCATGATGTGTGGTATGACAGTCGGTACAAACTGCGCTTACCAGTAACCCTTGCTGAAGCAACCCTTTGCCATGAATGCTGATTGAATAGTCGTGGTAAGCATTAGTTTCGTTCAATTTTGCTACTTCATTTGCCTTACCTCCGGTTTTATGGCAACCTCCGCAAAGTTTTGGTATATTCATCCGGTATGTAGGCGAATTGTCGTTAAACCTGGATTTTATTTTGTGCGTTCCATGGCAAGTGGTACAATAGGGCGCTTCTTTAACCTTTCTTAAATAATCCTTCCCGTGGCCACTGGTAAAATATTTATTTGAGACTTTGACGTGACAGTTAGAACAATCCACGCGACCAACGGTCTTGCAAGGACGTGACAGGTTAGGGGAAGCTCCGGTATGGCATTTGACACATTGTATTTTGGAATGTACCGAATTGGCCAGATCAGATAAATTAAATTGCAGCGTATCACCCGCTCGTGATATTAAATATTTACCTTTTGAAGAATCTTTCAGATGACATTTTAAACATGATTTATTAGGTATAACATTTTCAATCTTTTGTTTCTTAACTTTATGAGGTGTATGACAAGCAGTACAAGCCGGAATAGCACCCGGTGCCTTTTCCCACAATTCACTTCTGATTACCTTTTTGTGTGTTTTCTCAATATTGACGTGGCACTTCATACAAGTGTGGGCAATCCGTTTGGGATTAATGGATGAATTTGGACTTTCAGGTGGCAGGATCAAATGGCTGTTGTGGCAATCATTACAGGTTGCAGTAACAAGCAACCCGAATTGAAAAAGGCCTTTTCCATGTATCCCCTGGCTGTAATTTTTGATGATGCTATGCTCATCAAGTTTATAAATTCTGGCTACCGGAGCCCCTTCCTTATGGCATTTTCCACATAAGTAAGGAATGTTCATTTTATAGGTCCTTGAGTCGGGGTTATCATGTGGAAAATTATTATGAGCGCCATGGCATTCTTTACAACTGGGAGCATACCGGACATTTAATTTCATTGCCTGCCCGTGAACACCGATATCATATTTAATTTTAACTGCTTTATGGCAACTTCCGCAGTCAACAGCTTTTAATTTCTTCAATTTATCGGCATGTGGGTAGTCCTCTGTATTTACATCATCATGGCAGGCAATACACTTGACATCTTTATGGACTGATTTTTTTAATATGCTAGTATTAACAAACACCGAGACTGTCTTTCCATTTATCTCTGCTGTTAATTCAGGGTCTTCATGGCACATCATACAGTCGTCGTTAGCCTGTGCGACTACGTAAGTGAAAGAAAAAAGGAAAAGAAAAAGAATATAAAACTTCACCATGCTACCTGAAAATACTTTGCCTCTTTTCATATCTAATTATATATTATTAAATGTCACATTTAAATTAGAAATTTAATATTGAAGTTGTTTAAAGCTGACTTAATAAAATAATGCGAAAAGCTATTAGATTCAGTGCCCTCCAATGACTTTTGTTTGTCTCAAAACACACTAAAACAGCCTTCCCTTAAAAGCATCAAACCGTGTATTGACCCTTCCTTTAACAAATCGAAAAATAAACTAATTACTTATTAAGTTGCTAACACCAAATCTAAATCAAAAAGAATTCATTGAATGTTTTGGCGAGTGATGTTTTCACTTTTAAAAATGTTTATTTTTGGAAATTAAAGTGACATATATCAACAACTTCATTTATACCTTTCGTTTTGCCTGTCGCTTTTACAGAGCAACCTTTTGAATTAATCAGGTTAAATGCACCCGGAATACAAAATATGGGAAACAGGGGTGAGGCAAGCCCCGTGTTTTTTAATTCGCTTAACAACGAACAATTATAAACAGTAAACGCAAGTCGGTTTGTCGTACACTTTAAAGCTGGTGAAACAGTTTTTAAACAAGGTAGTGCGCTCACACAATATCATCTATATCATAGAAGAAAAAACAAAGGTTTTATGATAATTCGGGTACTTTACCTAATGCCAACCATCAATCATGCTCTTAAAATTACTCGTTGCGGTTTTTCCTACGGTACAGAAGTACAAATGAATCAGCCAAAAGATTGTTAGAAAAAAGCCTAAAAACTGATGAAATAAATCTGTTAGCCAGATACCACTCTTGCCAAATAAGACGGTCAGTGTTAATTCAGGAAACAGCAGACCGAGGCCGGTGATTATGATTAATGGTAAAAGGAGGTACATGGCAATAACATAACTAAGTTGTTGCAAAGGGTTGAATTTTCTCTCTTTGGTTACGGGAAAAGGATGGTGTTCCTTTTTGAAAATTCCCCAGGAATAAAACCTAATTTGCGCCCATAAATCTTTTCCATACCCTTTCAACCGGATTTTATAGTATTTTCCGTTCCATGTAAAGCGGTTTGCAAATGCAAAAAACAAAAAATTAAAAATGAGGGTTATTCCGCAAATGTTATGGATTGTAACAGAATAATTAAATGGAATCAAATGAGAATCCTTAGCTGCATATTGCATACTGAGCCCTGTAAAGACTAACAAAAAGAATAGCAAAGCGTTCAACCAATGCCAGACCCTTACCCAAACGGGATATAAATAAATTTTTTCTTCCATATCATTTTTTTATTATACGCAGAATTCCATGAATAATAAGCACAATAATTACCAATGCGAATAAAACCACACTCACTGCATTCAGAATATAATTTCTGTTGGCGCCTATCACATATGAGTTGTTTAAAATAGTGGCATTCAGAAAACCGAATTTACTCCTATGCTTTCTTGACTGAAATTTATACAGTGTGGCCATGAGAAAAGTGTTTTTCGAATGGCAATTTACACACATTTTAACCGCATGTTCTTTAGATAATATGTCGTGGTCAACCATCGTACCGTCCTGAACTTTCGCATGGCAGTCAAGGCATCTGACATGTTGAAAATGTAGTTTCTGATTAGGAAGCCAATCATGGGCAGCAATCATGTTTTTAGGTGCGGAATCAGAAAGTACCGAGTAATTGATCTCTTTTGAATGACAACTTAAGCACATTTCATTGTCATAAATAATTACCTTGCTAATATCTTCATTTTTCCTTGCAGTAACTTTATATTTGTGGGGATTATGGCATAACCAACAACTGAAATTGCTGCCATACTCTTTGGCGTGGACACTCGCCTTATATTCTTTGTAAATATTTTCAAAATGATATTTTGCCGTATTATCATCTCCTTCATGACAATCAAGACAAGTGGGCATCTCTTCCATTTGCAACTGTCCGCTGTGTGGAAATTTAGCGTAATCGGCGTCATGGCAGTCTATACATTGAAAAGAGCAATGGTTTTGCTTGTAAAACGATGCTGAATCAATAACATAAAAAGGATTCATCCTTTTTATCACATTCTTATCAGTCAGATCATTGTAATATGTATAAAGTTTATGCCCGTGACATTTAAGGCACTTATGGTTTTCGGCAGCATTTTCAAACTTATTTTGTTTAAGAGTATCCTGAGCAAAAGCTGAATGAAAAACAACAAATAAGCTCATGAATATAAGCGTACTGATAAGGATACTATTCTTCATAATCTTTCAATATCTTTTGTTTAATAATTTATACTCAACTGTTAATTAGTGAACATCTATAATATTGGCTGCAAAACTACTACCTTTTTTTAAAAAACAAATCTTCTGGTGGTTTTTTTTGTTCATCCCGGCAAAGCCTGCTTCTGTTCAATATCTGTAGGATACTTTAAAAATCCGGTTATGAGAAACATATAAGTTTTTGCCATAATTATGTAACATGTAACCCCGGATGATGAATTAATTTTGTGACATGATTCAGAAGTATTAATCATCTAAAAAAACAAAGACATGAGTTACTATTTCACCAAAACATTAAAAGGAGCTTCTTTTGAAGAAGCCATTGATCGCACAAAAAAAGCATTGAAAGAAGAAGGCTTTGGTGTGGTTGCCGAAATTGATTTTCAAAAAACATTAAAAGAAAAGTTAAACGTGAATTTCAGGAAATACCGGGTTTTGGAAGCCTGCAACCCACCTTACGCTTTAAAGTCCCTAACGGCCGATGATAAAATCGGAACTATGCTTCCCTGTAATCTTGTTGTTCAGAAAAATGGGGGACTGGTTGAGGTGAGCTCTATCGATCCTGTTGCCGCGATGGCGGAAGTCGATAATGAAGAAATGAAAGACATTGCCTTGGAAATCAGTGAAAAACTAAAGCGGGTGGTTGCATCTTTGTAAAAATATTGTCCCCGATTCCCGAAAGAAGCTTGCTTTGAAACAGAATGCTGTTCATGAGCAGGCTCTTTTGGGGTTTGTGCGTTTCTCATGTCACCAGCCATAATTATTTCTCCCGAACCAAAAAATCATATAACTCTTTCCCATAATTGTGTAACGCCTAAAATGCTGTTTGCTACTATGTTTGTAGAAAATTAAAAGCTATGAAAAATTATCTGAATACGGTACGGTTTCGATCGGAAAAGATTATTTCCGGGGAATATGAAAACAACGTTCTGCAAGAGTTAAACGGATTAGAAGGGGTTGAAGGTCTGCATTTTGGACTGGATTTTGTGGATGTTGATTACTACCCGCAACTGGCATCCCCTAACTCTCTCAGAGAAGCCCTGGCAAAGGCTTCATTCGATTTTCAGAAATCGCCTGCCAAACGTAATCGCGGACTTTTTAACGGCCTGATTTCAAACCTGGCAAAGGAAAACAAAAAAACTTACGGAAAAAAAGGGCCTTCCTGCTGTGGATAAGAAAAAAGTAAAAATCAAAAATAATTAAGCTATGTTACTCAAGTTATTCATTCTCACACTTGTCATTGTTGTTGCTGCTTCGCTGGCTCTAAGCTTTGCGTTGGTTTGGAAGAAGCCGTCTGAAAGTTGTGATCGGGATAATTCCAATTTGGGTGACGTTTTTTCCTGCGATGCTTGCGGCATAAATAAACCGGAGTCTTGTACCCTCGACAGAAAGGCATAGACATTAAATAAAGCATTAACTGTTTAAATATTAAAGTCATGATGAATTTTGGAAATATGGGATGGGGAATGGGTTACTGGTGGATAGGAGGCCTGGTAATGATGGCTCTTTTTGTCTGGTTGCTGTATATCCTCTTCGGCAGAAATTCTGTTGAAAACCGATATCGTTCGGAAACGGCTCGTGATATACTGTCAAGAAGGTATGCCCGCGGCGAAATTACCAAAGAAGAATATAACCGCATTTTAAAGGATATTTAAAAAATCTTCGGTATTGTTTTCCTGCAAAACTACCGGATTA
>VAPE01015369.1_pt1 | contig 20656 bp, 19 predicted proteins | sample 3393911 | NCBI WGS metagenome assembly VAPE01 (sample SAMN08290436, study PRJNA428436) | hydrothermal vent metagenome | isolation source: Deep-sea hydrothermal vent chimney | place: Atlantic Ocean: South-mid Altantic Ridge
CTGCTATCAGTCTTGCTAAAAAGTTTATCAACAACTTCAAGCATTTTACCGATAACCCGGAAGGTCAGCGCCTGGTTGATGCCGGCCCCAAAATCAGTTAGCTTTATGCGCTTTTTGTGTGAAAAGTTTGAAGATTATCTAACAAAAAACCTGGTAAAATTTATCGGGCTTTTTTGTAGTTGTTTGTGAAGATCAATAGTCCGGTAAGAATTCTATCAACCTGATTTCCAGGCAGACGGGTTTGTATTATAATAAGTTGCACATATTATAATACGGGCCTTTGCGCTTTTGCGTCTTTGCGAGAACGAAAAGAGCCGGCTAAAAGCCGGCTCTTTAGTAGCGGGGGCAGGATTCGAACCTACGACCTACGGGTTATGAGCCCGCCGAGCTACCACTGCTCCACCCCGCAATATATCTTTTATACTTTATATCAAATGAACGTTGGAGATTTAATGCTCCTTTTCCCCTTTTTAAATGGGAGTGCAAAGATATATTTTGTTTCTTTGCCACGCAAATATTTTTTTTAAAATCTTTTATGCCACATAAAGCAGGCTTCGTCAACATTATAGGTTATCCCAACGTGGGGAAATCAACGCTAATGAACGCTGTGGTGGGCGAGAAACTCTCCATAATCACCTCAAAGGCACAGACAACACGCCATCGCATCATGGGGATTGTGAATGGAGAAGACTTTCAGATTGTCTATTCCGATACTCCCGGAATTGTCCGTGACCCCGCCTACAAGATGCACGAGTACATGAACAAATACATCGAATTGGCACTGATTGATGCTGATGTCATCCTGCTCATGACAGAACCGGGCATAAAATTTGGAGAAGAAACCGTTATCAACAAAATTGAACATTCAGATATTCCATTGATTGTATTGATTAATAAAATCGACTTGTCAGATCAGACAATGGTGGAAGCAGACATTGCCTACTGGCAGAAAAAAATTTCCCGTGCAGAGGTTATTCCAATTTCGGCACTGCGGAATTTCAACATCTCAAAAGTGTTCGATACCATTCTGGAAAAACTTCCTGAAAGTCCGGCTTACTATCCCAAAGACGAGTTGACGACCCGTAGCGAACGTTTTTTTGTCTCGGAGATGATCCGTGAGAAAATATTTCTGAACTATAAAAAGGAAATCCCCTATTCTGTTGAGGTGGCCGTAGAATCCTTTAAAGAAAGTGAAAACCTGATTAAAATCCATGCCTACATTTTTGTGGAGAGAGATTCGCAGAAAGGCATCCTGCTGGGGCATCTGGGAAACGCCATGAAGCGTACCGGTACCATGGCACGCCTGGAGATGGAAAAATTCTTTGATAAGAAAATCTTTCTCCAGCTCTCGGTAAAAATAAACAAAGACTGGCGGAATAATGAAAAGCAGCTGGGACAATTTGGCTATGACAGCTAAGACCGGCAAATCCATTAAATTTGCAAAAAAATAATTATGAATAATATTGTAGCCATTGTAGGCCGCCCGAATGTAGGAAAATCCACACTTTTCAACCGGCTGACGGTATCAAAAACCGCTATTGTGGAGTCGGAGAGCGGCGTTACCCGCGACCGTATTTACGGCAAAAGTGACTGGAACGGGAAAGATTTCTCAGTGATTGATACCGGCGGATTCGTGCAAGGCTCCGACGATGTTTTTGAAGAGGAGATCAGAAAGCAGGTGCTTTTTGCCATTGATGAGGCCGATGCCATTGTTTTTGTCGTGGACGCCCGCGAAGGCATTCACCCACTGGATGAAGACGTGGCTGAGCTGCTGCGCCGTTCCGGGAAAAAGGTCTTTATTGCCGCCAACAAAGTAGATTCGCCCAATCTGACCCACATTGGCAGCGACTTTTATGCACTGGGGCTGGGCGAAGTCTATCCCATATCTTCGGTAAATGGCAATGGTACAGGCGAACTTTTAGATGAAGTTGTGCAGGATTTCAATGAAACCGAAGATGAGGAAATTCCGGATGTACCCAGAATAGCCGTCATCGGTCGTCCCAACGTGGGAAAATCTTCCCTTATCAACACACTGATTGGCGACACCAGAAATATTGTTACGCCGGTAGCCGGCACCACACGCGATTCCATTTACACACCTTTCAAAGGTTTTGGCCATGAGTTTATGCTGGTGGATACAGCCGGACTGCGCAAAAAAGGTAAAGTTTACGAAAACATTGAGTTCTATTCCACCCTGCGTACCATTCGTGCCATCGAAAATGCAGATATCTGTCTTGTTATGATTGACGCCAGCCAGGGAATTGAAAAACAGGATGTCAGCATTTTCCATTTAGCCGAAAAAAACCGGAAAGGTATTGTGGTTGTGGTAAACAAATGGGATTTGGTGGAGAAAGAAAACAATACACATTTGAAGTTTGAGGAGGCCATCCGGAAACGTATTGCCCCATTCAACGATGTGCCCATCGTGTTTGTCTCGGTACAGGATAAACAACGGATTTTCAAAGCCTTGAATCTCGCCGAGGAAGTTTACAACAAACGAAGCAAACGTATTGCTACTTCCAAGCTCAACGAACTTTTACTTCCGATTATCGAGGAGAACCCACATCCCATGGCTTCGCGGGGTCGTTATATCCGGATAAAATATATCATGCAGCTGAAAACAAAATCACCACAGTTTGTATTTTTCTGCAACCTTCCGGATGAGGTAAAAGAGCCTTACAAAAGATTTCTGGAAAATAAAATCAGAAAATATTACGATTTTACCGGTGTTCCTATTCAACTGTATTTCAGACAAAAATAAAGGGTTATGTCCCACGTGAGACTCGACAAATGGCTTTGGGCTGTGCGGCTGTACAAAACCCGTTCGCAGGCAACAGAAGCTTGTAAAGGCGGAAAAGTCAAAATGGCAGGTCACAACGCCAAAGCTTCACATGAGGTAAACGAAGGCGATGAGATTGAGATCCATTCCGGTGGCATCACCAAAAAAGTGCGTGTGAAAAAGGCTGTAAAGAATCGTGTCTCTGCTGCATTGGTTTCCGAGCTGATGGAAGACCTCACCCCTGCCGAAGAGCTGGAAAAACTACAAATGATGCGACAACTCAATCACGAAAAACGCTCCCGTGGTATAGGTCGTCCTACTAAAAAAGATCGCCGAACACTGGACAAGCTGAAAGATAAGGACGATTTATGATAATTGTTGGTCAAAAAAATGGTCAGGCAATTATTCATATTAAATATCCTTTTCCAAATTTCCACATCCCCAAATTTCCACATCCCCAAATTTCCACATCTTCAAATCTCCACATCTTCAAATTTTCAAATTTTCAAATTTCCACATCACCACATAAGTTTTATCTTTGCACAAACTTTTACTTATGCTTGAACTTCAAAGAATCAGGGAAAATAAAGAGGATGTCGTTGAACGCCTTGCCGTGAAGAATTTTGACGCCTCCGCCCTTGTTGAAGAAATTATTCTTCTGGACCAGCAACGTCGTACAAATCAGAAAACACTGGACGATACGCTGGCACAGGCGAAACAGCTGGCAAAGGAGATTGGCCGGTATTTTAAATCGGGCGAAAAGGAGAAGGCTGAAACTATTCGGCAGGAGTCGCTGGCAATGAAAGAGCAGGCAAAAAAGCTGTCGGAAAAAGCGGATAGTATTGTTGTGGCGTTAAATACAAAGCTGGTGGAGCTTCCCAATGTGCCGCACCCATCCGTTCCACGGGGAAAAAGTGACGCTGACAATGAGCAGGTATATACGGAAGGCGACTTACCCGGACTTCCCGAAAACGCACTGCCACACTGGGAGTTAGCCGATAAATATCAGATTATTGATTTTGATTTGGGCAGTAAGGTTACCGGTGCCGGTTTTCCGTTTTACCGCGGGAAAGGTGCACGGCTACAACGGGCACTCATCAACTTTTTTCTGGATGAGGCTATTGACGCCGGGTATCTGGAGTACCAGCCGCCGCTTTTGGTGAATGAAGCTTCCGGATTTGGTACGGGACAGCTTCCTGACAAAGAGGGGCAGATGTATTTTGCCGGTCTCGACAAACTTTACCTGATTCCCACGGCAGAGGTACCGCTGACCAACATCTACCGCAACGTGATTTTGAAAGAGAGGGAACTTCCCATAAAAAACGTGGCTTATTCCAGCTGTTTTAGGCGCGAAGCCGGCTCGTATGGCAAAGATGTCCGCGGATTAAACCGACTGCATCAATTTGATAAAGTAGAGATTGTACAGATTCAACATCCGGATAAGTCTTACGAAACACTGGAGCTGATGAAAGAGCATGTGGCAGGTTTGTTACGCAAACTGGAGTTGCCATTCCGGGTTTTACGGCTTTGTGGCGGTGACCTGAGTTTTACTTCTGCTCTGACTTTTGACTTTGAAGTATTCTCCGGCGCCCAAAAACGATGGTTGGAGGTGAGTTCTGTTTCCAACTTTGAGAGTTACCAGGCCAACCGGATGAAATTGCGTTTCAAAGGAAAAGATGGAAAAACACAGCTGGCACACACCCTCAACGGCAGTGCTTTGGCGCTTCCTCGTATTGTGGCCGCCCTGCTAGAAAACAACCAGACACCGGACGGAATTAAAATCCCCAAAGCTTTGCAAAGCTATACTGGATTCGACATTATAAACTAACTTATTCTCATGGTCAGGCCGAAGAAACATCTGGGGCAACACTTTCTGAAAGATGCCAATATTGCCCGAAAAATTACTGCCTGCCTTGATACGAAATTTACCACGATCTGCGAAATTGGTCCCGGAACCGGTATTTTGACGCAATCACTTCTTGAAAGAGAAAATCTTTCTGAACTCACTTTGATTGAGATTGACACGGAATCGGTGGAATACCTGAACAACCATTTTTCTGATGAGAAGCTACGGGTGCTGGAAGCCGATTTTCTGAAAAGTAATCTGCCGGCATTGTTTCCGGACGATGTGGCGCTCATTGGCAACTTCCCTTACAACATTTCAAGTCAGATATTCTTTAAAGTACTGGAAAACAGGAACCGTATTCCCGAAGTGGTGGGAATGATTCAAAAAGAAGTAGCCGAGCGCATTGCCGCCCCACCGGGAAGCAAAACTTATGGTATCCTGAGTGTATTACTGCAAAGCTGGTATGATATTGAATACTGTTTTACCGTCAATGAAACGGTATTTTTCCCGCCACCCAAAGTAAAATCAGCGGTTATCCGGCTTCGGCGAAACAAAACTACCTCCCTCAATTGTGACGAAAGCCTATTTTTCAAAGTGGTAAAAGCTGGTTTCGGCCAACGGCGGAAGACACTGCGCAATGCCCTGAAAGTACTTTTTGGGCATTTTGAATTTGACCATCCTTTGCTGAGCCAACGGGCAGAGCAGCTTTCTGTTTCTGATTTTGTCACGCTCACCCGATTGTTTGAGGAGAAAGCCTGATTTGCTGGTAGCGTATGCTTCTTATTTAATGGTATTTTTGCGGAAAACTATACCTGCGGTGAAGAACAACGACATCCAAAAAACACTTTCAGTTATTGTGCGCAGCCTTCCCGAAAACCCGGGCGTTTACCGCTATTATGACTGCGAAGGAAAGATTTTGTATGTGGGGAAAGCCAAAAATCTGAAAAAACGGGTGACAAGTTATTTCAACAAAGAGCCTGAAAGCGGGAAATTGCGGGTATTGGTAAGAAAAATCAGAGATATAAAATTCATTGTTACCGAAACCGAACTGGATGCCCTGTTGTTGGAAAACAACCTGATAAAGAAGCTCCAGCCCCGATACAATATCATGTTGAAAGATGACAAAACCTATCCCTGGCTATGTATCAAAAAGGAACCTTTTCCACGGGTTTTTTCCACACGTCATGTGCTGAATGATGGATCGGAATATTACGGACCGTACGCCTCGGTACGCATGATGAAGACACTGATGGATATTATCCGTAAACTTTATCCACTGCGTACCTGCAAATTGAATCTCTCACAAAAAAATATTCAAAAAGGGAAGTTCAAAGTCTGTCTGGAGTTTCATCTCGGCAACTGCAAAGCACCTTGCGTAGGAAAACAGACGGAAGAGGATTATCTAAAAACCATCAACGAGATAAGGGCTATTATAAAAGGTAACCTGAGTGAGGTTATCGATGCTCTGCGCAAAGTGATGACAGACTACGCACAAAAAGAGGATTTTGAAAATGCCCAGTTGGTGAAAGAAAAGCTGGAAAGTCTGGAAAATTACAAAAGCAAATCTACCATCGTGAATCCGAACATCAACAATGTGGACGTATTTTCCGTTTTGGACGAGGAAAACCAGGCCTATGTCAATTACCTGAAGGTGATGAACGGCTCCATTGTACAAGCACACACTGTGGAAGTAAAGAAAAAGCTAAATGAAACGCCAACGGAAATATTGACTTATGCCATTGCCGATTTTCGGCAACGTTTTAGCAGCCGTGCCGATGAGATTATTGTTCCTTTCCGGCCGGAAATGAGGTGGGATGAGGTGAAGATTACCGTTCCCCGGCGCGGCGACAAAAAGCAGTTGCTGGAACTCAGTCAGCGAAACACCAAATATTTCAGGATGGAACGGCAAAAACAGCAGGAGTTGGTTGACCCCGATCGCCACAGCTTGCGTATCCTCGAAAAAATGAAACAGGACCTGCATCTGAATGTCCTGCCCGAAGTCATTGAATGTTTTGACAATTCCAATATCCAGGGGGCTTACCCGGTAGCTTCCATGGTGCAGTTTGTTAAAGCCAGGCCCAACAAAAAAGCATACCGCCACTTCAACATCAAAACCGTGGAAGGGCCTGATGATTTCGCCTCTATGGAGGAGATCATACTACGGCGTTACGGAAGATTGCTGAAAGAGGAAAAAGCATTGCCACAGCTGATTGTGGTAGATGGGGGTAAAGGGCAGCTGAGTGCAGCGGTGAAAAGTCTGAAACTGCTGGGATTGTATGGTAAAATAGGGATTATCGGTATTGCCAAGAAACTGGAAGAGCTCTATTTTCCAAATGACCCGCTGCCATTGTATCTTGACAAAAAATCGGAAACGCTGCGCATTATCCAGCAGCTTCGCGATGAGGCTCATAGGTTTGGGATTACGCATCATCGTAAGAGGCGTAGAAAAGGAACATTGAAATCGGAATTAACAGAGATAAAAGGAATTGGTAAGGATACGGCTCACAAGCTGCTAAAGGAATTCAAATCAGTAAAAAATATCAGGCAAGCGCCGGAAGAAGAGATGGCTGCTGTTGTAGGCAAAGCGAGAGCAGGAGTGATTTTTCATCATTTTCATCCAATTTCCCACCAATAAATAATCCACCTTCCAGGAAGATGGTTTTGGTTTGCCCCCAAAGGGTGGCTTTTAAGCATTCTCTGTTTTTTTTAATATCGAACACCGATTAACGATTTTTGAACCCTGAAGTTTTAACTTAGCTCTTAAATCGTAATTCGTTAATCCCTGCCCGTACGGTCAGGCGGGGATATTCATCATTCAATTTACCTCAACAAACAGAAAAGTATAGCCGTCAATACATTACCAATAGGACATGGTTTTTTAAGTTGAAATAAAAAAAGCCCCCCGATTTGGAGAGCTTTTTCTTATCTATTCTGAATTTTTTATTCAAGTGTAAATTTCACGGGAAGGTTAAAAGAAACCCTAACCGGTTTACCACGTTGTTTTCCAGGTATCCACTTGGGCATACTTTTTACCACTCTGACAGCTTCTTCATCACACCCTCCGCCGATACCACGTAGTACTTTTACATGGTCAATACTACCATCGGGTTCCACCACAAAGTTGATAAACACACGACCCTGGATACCACTCTCTTTAGCCAGTTCGGGGTATTTGATATTGCTGGCCAGAAATTTCATCAGCGCGCCCACTCCGCCGGGGAAAGAAGGCATTTTTTCCACAACCATAAAAATATGCTGTTCGGGAACTGATTCATCCTCTTCCGGAGGTACATATTCATTCACCTTGGTATTCATGTTGGCATCAACATCGATATCAATATCTTCATTCACTTTGACGTCATTATTCACGATTTTAATCTGTGTTACCGTTTTCGGTGGCGGTGGCGGTGGTGGTTTTACCTTTTGTTCGGTAATGGGGACCATCTCCTCAGGAGTATTGTCCGCCTTCTGCTGCATCATGGAATAAGTTCTTTTTTCATAACTTTTATGATTAAAAGAAAAAAGAACAAGCGCCAGTGCAATGACGAGACCAATCTCAAAAAAGAGTGCTTTCTTACTTTCAAGATCAGCTTTAGGTGTTTTTCTGGATTCCATCCTTCTTATTTGTTTATTAGTTTCTACTTATGACTTACTTTTTCCGGCCGCTAAATTAATTAAATTCTTTTTAATGGCTTTCTTTTCTTCTTATTTTTTTTCGATACAGATAAATAAACAACAACCAACCACCAATTGCACCTATTGTATCTGCAAAGAAATCAAACTTGCTTCCGCTTCGTCCGATAAAAACATAAAATTGCAGAACTTCGGTTATCAGCCCATAAATAGCGGTCACGATAACCGCGATAAGTCCAAACATATAACGTTTGCTACTGCTAAAATATTGTTCACGAAAGCCAAATAAGATGAGAAAAGCCAACCCTCCGAAAATAAAAAGGTGAACAACTTTGTCGGGTTCCAGCCAGCCCCAAAAGGTAGTTATTTTTGGGAAATCGTTACCAGGCAAACCGGTCAGCAGCAATATGATAATCGACCATAAAAGGGCAGGCCATAATTTTTTTAGCATAAACAGTCTTAACTATGATTCAACCAAATCTTTGTATGCAGCAGCGTCCAACATTTCATCTGCTTCTGAAGGATTGGTTATTTTTATTTTCACAATCCAGCCGTCGCCGTAAGGATCTTTGTTAATCATTTCGGGTTCATCTTCCAGCTTTCCGTTTAGCTCAAGTATGGTTCCGCCTACGGGAAGTAACAGGTCGGAAACTGTTTTAACCGCTTCAACCGTACCAAAAGCTTCGCCTTTTTCCAGCGTTTCGTCGATGGTCTCCACTTCAACAAAGACAATGTCTCCCAACTCATTCTGGGCAAAATCGGTAATGCCGATATAAGCATTTTCTCCTTCAACTCTCACCCATTCGTGATCGTTAGAATACTTTAATCCTTCAGGTATATTCATGTTTTTAGTTTTTAAAAATAGTGCCCCAAATTTACATTAAATTTTTTCACAAAACGTAAGAGTATTTATGAAGAATTCTAAATTTCGTGCCTATTTCTGTCCCAGTGAGATACCCAGCCCTTTGGCCGTTTTTACCAGGGCATTATCCGGAGTTACCAGGTTTGGTTTGGCGATGGCATCTTTTAGTGGAACCGCCACAAAATCCGGATGACGGTAAGCAACCATTTTACCAAAGTCCTCATCAAGTACCATCTCAAAAGCTCTTACCCCAAACTGTGCGGAGAGTACCCTGTCATACGCGATGGGGACTCCGCCACGTTGCAAATGCCCCAAGACTGTTTCCCGCATATCATGTTTAAAACCAGCTGCTTTGAGCTGATGAATCAACTGGCGGGCAATACCACCGAGTTTTGGGTTAGCATAGCCAACTTCGTCATTTTTCTGAACGGCCATTTTGCCACCTTTGGAATGAGCTCCTTCTGAAATTACCACTACGGCAAATCCCCGGTCATGAACAAATCTTTTTTCGAGAGCCTCTTTTACAGCTTCAATATCGTAAGGCATTTCCGGTATCAAACACACATCAGCACCACCGGCAACAGCAGCATTCATGGCAATCCAGCCAGCTTCACGGCCCATCACTTCCAGCACAAAAACACGGTTGTGACTGGCAGCTGTCGTCACCAGCTTATCAACAGATTCAGTAGCTATTTCAACAGCAGTCTGAAAGCCAAAAGTTGAATCGGTGGACGAAAGGTCATTGTCGATAGTTTTGGGAACTCCTATAATGTTCAGTCCTTTACGGTAAAGCTGCTCGGAAATCCGTTGTGAACCATCACCACCAATACTAATCACCGCATCAATATGCATAATCTGCAATTTGCGAATCATTTCATCGGAGCGGTCAACGGTAATCCATTTTCCATTCTTATCTTTAATAGGCCAGGCATAAGGACCACCTTTGTTGGTGGTTTCTATAATTGTTCCTCCCTGAAAATGGATGCCCTTCACCTTTTTGTTGTCTAACACAACCACTTCGGTAGGTTCCCACAGAATTCCGTTAAAAGCCTGGATACTTCCCAGTACTTCCCAATCATTCTCCTGCGAGGCACGATGGACAACGGCGCGAATCACGGCGTTTAATCCGGGACAATCGCCACCACCGGTTGCAATAAGTACTCGTTTCATTTTTTCCTTTGTATATTTGAAACGCAAAAGTAATCATATATCAAATATTTCGACGCCGTTGCAGCTGAACGAAGATGAAAAGGCATAGTACACAGGCATGTTAATGATTACACATATGATTACAAACGATTGAGAAAATCGTGAAACAATAAACAGTGTTACAGCATGAGTGGACATTTACACCAAAAAAGAAGCTATTGTTGTATGAAAATACAGTAACAGCTTCCTTTCAATGAATTATTTTTCCGGTTTCAGTACACCTAGTACATAATGCCTCGTTGTGAGATACTTTTTGGCTGCTTTTTTAATCTTTGCCGTTGTAATATTCGCCACATCAGTATTATATTCTTTGGAAGAAAGGATTTTTGTCCCGTAAAAGCTACTATTTTCCAATTGGTTAATCCAAAAACGATTTTCGCGCCTACTGGTCTGCCTGCTCCGCGTAAAAGTCTCTTTCACCTTTTTGAGTGTCATTTCATTAGGTCCTTCAGCCTGCATCTTTTTTATAACACCGAAAACTGATTTTACCAGTTTGTCCACATTTTTCGGTGAACATCCGAAACCAATCATAAGGGTATATTTCTCTTTTGGATATTTTCTCATGGTTGGAGAAACGTAAATGCCGTATGTACCACTCTCTTCTTCACGTACTTTTTCGCGCAATGCAATGTTCAAAGACTGCACCAATGCATTCATAATGAGATTATTCTCCTGAGAGTAACGATATTTGCCTTTCATGACAATGAGTACCTGGCTTTGTGGAGCACTCCCTTTAAATATATCCACATTTGTAATTCTTTTCGGAAACGGGGTGCTTACATCTTTCCATGAAAGACTTTCGCCTGTGGGAATGCTGGCAAGGTATTTCTCCACCAAAGGTTTCAGCTTTTGGGTGTCAATGTTTCCCACCAGAAAAACTTTAAAACCGGCAGCATGCTGAAACTGCCTTTTGTAAATATTGTAAATTGTAGCTTGCCGGATGCTTTTTATCTGTGCTTCCGTAGGAATAACAATTGAACGTGGAGAATGTGAGCTGATGACACTACTCAGGGAATCATAAAAGACCATTTTTGGATTTGCACTCAGGTGCTTGACCATATTTTCCTGATTGGTAATCACCTTTTGAAAAATTTCCTTATCCTGACGTGGCGAGGTAAAGAAGAGGTACTGTAATTTAAACAATGTCTCTATATCTTTCGGACTGGCATTTCCCTTAAAACCCTGTTGCAGGCTACCCATAAAAGGAGACAGACTTGCTGCTTTTCCGGCCAGCTTCTTTTCTAAATCAATACCGCTAAACTGTCCCAGCCCACTTTCGCCAACAATATTGGAAAAAACTCGTGTTAGGATAACTTTGTTGTCAGGCAGCAGGGAACTTCCACCTGCGCTGTAAGCTTTGTAAAGCACCTCGTCGTTTTTGAAGTTCGTGGGTTTCACGTAAACTTCCATTCCGTTGCTTAATGTCCACTTTTCGTACAGCGAATCTATTTTTTGAACCTGTATTATTTTGCCGGGTTTTATGGCATGAGCAATCAACGGAGCCCGGAGGACTTTGTCCACATACGGTTTTAGTTGTACTGTTCTTTCGGCCTCAATAACCGACATCACTTCCTGCTGAGTGGGAACTTTTACACCTGTTTTTTGCGGAGCAGTAATCAAAATAACCATATTAGTATCTGTAATCCAGTGTTTTGCTACGTTATACAAACTTTCCAGCTTAACTTGTGGAAGAAGCTCTTTGGCCAATTTGTACTCTACAGTAATACCCGGGATAGGGTCTTTGTCTGTAAAATTAGTAATATATTCCTGTGCAAGCAGGGAGGATTTTTGTTTGTTTCTGTCGGCATACAAACGTTCGTACTTGCGCATTAAGTTTTTCTTTTCCCTTGCCAACTCAGTGGTTGTAAAGCCATATTCCTGCATGCGCTTCCCTTCATCGAGTAACGTTTTCAGGGTTTTGTCAATTTGGTTATCTTTTGCAATGGCAAAAGCAGTATATGCATTGGTTGTCCGGCCGAGGAAACCGCCGTACCCGGCACCTGCATACATGAAAGGAGCACCGGGGCTCTGTGTTATTTCAGCCAGGCGCGCAGTAAGCATACTGCTGATAAGTTGGTTTTCCAAATGCTTTTTGAATCCGGCTACGGTAACTTCCGGTTTTTTGGAATGTTTGTAAAAGACAACCACCTGATTCATGGTAGCTTCTTTGTCGGTGGTAATAGCGATAAGTGGTTTTTGGTTATCAGGTATGCCGTAAACAACCCGTTTCTGTTCATTTTGCGGGTTGGAAAGCTTACCAAAATGCTGTTCAATAAGTTTTTTCATCTGGCCTACATTCACATCGCCTACTACAATGACAGCCATTAAATCGGGGCGATACCAAGTGTGATAAAAATTACGAATAGTCTGGTAATGAGCTGTATCCACAACGGCCATTTTCCCTATGGGAAGCCGCATGGCATAACGCGAACCTTTCAGAATAACAGGAATATATTTGTTCATCATGCGGTCTTGCGCGCCAAGGCCCAGCCTCCATTCTTCTTTGACAACACCGCGTTCTTTGTCGATTTCCGAGCCTTCCAGCCGGACGTTGTGTGCCCAATCCTCCAGCACCAGCATTGCACTATCAATGAGGGTATTCCTGTCGGTGGGCATTTGAAGGATATAAATGGTTTGATCGAAGGAGGTGTTGGCATTCAGATGCGCCCCGAATTTCACACCACTGGCTTCGATAAAATCAACGAGTGCAGATTTTTTAAAGTGTTTGGTACCGTTAAAACACATGTGCTCTAACAGATGTGCCAGGCCCTGCTGATCATTTTTTTCACAAATGGAACCGGCATTGATTACCAGCCGCAACTCCACCCGGTCTTTGGGTTCGCTGTTGTGTTGTACGTAATAGATAAGGCCATTGGAGAGTTTTCCGATGGTTACATTAGGGTTGGGTTTTAATGTATCAGATAAATTTTGTGCTTGTGCACCCAATAAGGCAAACAGGAACATTCCGATAAAAAGGATTGATTTTTTAAACATAGCAAAGGATTTTTTGATGAATTAGTTTTTGTTTCTTCAAAAATAGGAAAATTTTGTGGAAGGCAGCTGCTTGGCTAAATATTATTTTGAGATGCTGGGAAAAGCATAATATTGGATTTCTATTCAAAGTTTTTCTACTTTTACCCTAAATTTATAACTAATGCCGCTACTTTCCCCTCCGTCGGAGGAATTCAATCCGGCAATAGTATTTCAATCCGTTATTGGTAAAAAAGATTTTCATCTCAGCACCTCAAAATAATATTTAGCTGAAAAAATGAACTTACCTTGTTTATACTTTTTTTCTCTATTTTTGGCACCGAAAACATATAAAAATATGAGTAGGGAAAAAACGACCATTCTAACATTGGATGCCGGCGGAACCAATCTGGTTTTTTCAGCTGTACAAAACAGACAAATTCTCAAACAGAAAGTCCATAACCCTGCTCATTCTGAAAATCTCGAAGATTTTTTAAAAAAAGTTATCAAGGGTTTTTCCGAATTACAGCAACAAGTGAAGATGAAGGCTCGTGCCATAAGTTTTTGTTTTCCCGGGCCTGCTGATTACGAAAACGGGATTATCGGCAATTTGGAAAACCTTCCTTTTTTTCTGGACGGGATTCCTTTGGCCAAAATGCTGGAAGAAATTTTTAAAATCCCTGTATTTATCAATAATGACGGTGATTTATTTGCTCTGGGTGAAGCCATTGAGGGTTATTTAAGAGAGATAAACAGGGAAAGCAAAAGAGAATTTCATAATTTGCTGGGGGTAACTCTGGGAACGGGTTTTGGTGGTGGTATTGTGGTAAAAGGAAAGCTTTTTGGCGGCGACAACTCTGCTGCGGCCGAAGTGAATCGCATGAGTAATCCTCTAAACCGCGAACAAAGTGTGGAAGAGGTGCTGAGCATTCGTGGAATTCGCCGTCTGTACGCAGAAGCAAGTGGAATACCTGTAGAGAAGACGCCAATACCTTTTGATATTTTTCAGGTAGGATTGGGAAAAAAGGACGGTAATAAAGAGGCAGCCGTGGAAGCATGGAAAACATTTGGTCTTGTACTCGGCGATGCTTTGGCCAACGCCGTGAGTCTTACTGACAGTTGTGTAGTCATTGGTGGTGGCTTGTCCGGCGCTTATTCTCTTTTTCTGCCGACAGCTCTGAAGCAAATGAACAGCACTTTTCAAAAAAACGATGGCAGCCGGATGCCACGTATGGAGCTGACGGCTTATAATTGGGAAAATGCTGTAGAAAAAGCTGCTTTTCTAAAAGATGAGTCACGAATTCTAGCTGTTCCTTTTTCAGACAAAACGCAGATTTACTATCCGCAGAAGAAAATTGCCGTGGGCATCAGCCGGCTGGGAACCAGCGAAGCTGTGGCTGTGGGCGCTTATGCTTTTGCAGTATCAAAGCTGGGTTTGTAAAGTCTTTCAGGTAGAATTTTGAATTACTTTTTCAGCACAAGTTCGTCCCACGAAAACACCGTATTAAATCCCCTGTTTTTCATCTGCTCTCTGAATGCTTTGTCTGCACCATGATTTGTGATTAAAACAAAATCGCCGCCCCAGGCTCCCAGTGATTTTACGATACCCTGATGTCCTTTGAAGAGACGCTCTTTCACTGGCACAATACCAAGAACGGCAGACATGATTTCTTCGTGCTCCCGGAGGAGGTTTTCAAAAAGCTCAAGTGTTTCGGCTTCCGCCAGTGCCTCACCTATGGAGGATATTTTACGGATCTCTCCCTCTCCGAAAACAGCCTGTTTTTTAAATCGCTCTATACTTTCATCGCTTCTTTGCTTTTGTCCGAGATAAACAAAATAAATCCATTTTCTAAACGGTGGAAGCCAATCAGCCGGCTCCACAGCAGGCTTTCCATCAATCAGTTGATAAAAGATGGGGCTTCCTGTCCGTGCACAGGCCACATCGTATCCCGAGCCACCAAGGGCTTTTTTTTGAAGTGCAAAGGCATCAACACCTGCCCATGCCGCCAGGTTAGCTACCAGCGTAGAGCTGGAACCGAAACCAAATTCCGGATCAAATTCCAGACGGGTTTCCACATCAAAACTTCGCTTACCATTTAAAAACCCGGGCGCCAGTTTGCGAGTAACGAGAAGTATTTTCCTCAGCTTCTCAGCAAGTTTTTTATCAGTTGTCTTCAGAATTTTCAATGAAGGAATTTCATACGTAGTCCGAAACCACAAGCCATCCGGTTTATGGGCTGTCCAGAGCAAACAGGCACCATTTTCAGCGGAAGCAGGAACAACCTGCAGATGTTGCCCGCGGTTCAGCGGTACAGCCAAAGCACGTGCACCGTGCATTACCAGATACTCTCCCGTCATCAGGAGTTTGCCGTGTGCATACCATGTCTGTAGTTGTTGCATTATCAGGTGAGACGAAGGTTTTTAATAAAATCTCCCACTTCGGCAAAGGATACTTTGTGGTCAGAAAAGTAACTCACTGCTTTTTCTTTTTCGCTTTGCGAGGCTTTAAAATGGTTCAAAATATTCATCAAATGCATTTTCATGTGTCCCTGCTGAATACCTTTGGTAACGAGCGAACGAATGGCAGCAAAGTTGTTGGCAAGGCCAAGTGTGGCCGTAATCATCATCAACTCTTTTGCCGATGGTTTTCCCAGCATCTCCAGAGAATGCTTAGCCAGCGGGTGCAATGAGGTAAGCCCGCCAACCGTTCCTAGCGCCAGGGGCAACTCAATCCCGTATTTAAATCGGCCGTTTTTTATCTCCACATGCGACAGGCTTTTGTAATGTCCGTCTCTGGAAGCATACGCGTGGCCGGCAGCTTCGATGGCTCTAAAATCATTGCCTGTGGCAATGGCTACCGCATCAACACCATTGAAAATACCTTTGTTATGTGTCGCGGCACGAAAAGTATCAATTTCCGCTATCCGGACTGCAGTTTCAAATTTACGGGCAAATTCTTCTCCCGAAAGGGAAGAATCAATATCTTTAAGGTCTTTAAAATCACATTCCACCCAAACTTTTACCAGGCAGTCAGGGGTATAATTGGAAAGAATGGACATAATGATAACAACCTCTTTCTCTTTTCCTTCAAAAACAGGATGCGTTTTTACAAATTCCTGCAGGGTTTTTGCCGACTCTTCAAGGCAGGAGTTGATAAAATTGGCACCCATGGAGTCTATGGTCTCGAAAGTAATATTAATCTGATAGTAATTTTCCAGCCTCTCTCGCATATCCACAAGCTCAAAATCGAGGATCCCACCTCCCCTTTTCTCCATATTGGCAGTTATTGACCTGGTTTCCTCACGAAAACGCAGCTTCAGTTCATCAAAAACGCTGACAAGCTTTTCTTTTTCTCCACTCCACTGAAAATGAATTTGCCCGACTTTCACTGTGTCTTTAACCACGGCATGGAAACCGCCGCGTTCCGACCAAAAGCGTGCAGCGGAGGAGGCAGCAGCAACCACAGAGCTTTCTTCAATAACCATGGGCACAAGATAGGTTCTGCCATTTACCATGACGTTGGGAGCAATACCATAAGGAATGTAAAAATTGGTGATGGTATTCTCGCTGAACTCATCAAAAATCTTTTGCTTTTCCGTATCGGCATACCAGAAACTTTTCAATAATTCGATGGTTTCGAGCTGGTTGTCCATCAACTCGGCAACAATCTTTAGCTTATCCTCTTTTAGTAACTTGGAAAAGCCTTTAATGATAAGGTCTCTTTTACGTCTATATGGCATAAGGCAAATTTACCAGCTATTTTTTGTTGTTGACAAAAATAAGGTAAAATTTATATGAATGGAATGTTTCCCTGCAACTGTGGATGAAATATTGCCTTGGTGCGAACGGGGAGAAATGCACAAGCATGCTGATAATAAGCTATTTTAACAACTCCAAAGTATTGGTACGCTGCCGGACAGGCACAAAAAAAACTGCCCTGAAGAGCAGCTTTTTCAATTTCTTTCAGGTTATATCAATACTCATCTTCATTAAAAAAGAAGTCTTCTTTGGTAGGATACTCAGGCCAAATATCTTCAATTTTTTCAAAAGCCTCGTCGTCAATTTCAATATCTTTCAGGTTTTCGATAACTTCAGAAGTTACCCCTGTGCGGAGGCACCACTCAATCAATTCGTCTTTGGTGGCAGGCCAAGGTGCATCCTCTAATTTTGAAGCTAATTCCAGTGTCCAATACATGGTTTAATATTATGGTTTAATTTTTTTGCAAAAGTAAATTTTTTTTAATACGAGAAACGAAAAATGAAAAAAATTTAAATTTTTTTCTCAAACACGTGGTTCCCAAAGGGATTCGGGAATTCCCAGGTCATCGGAAAACTTACGGGCCAAAACAAAAAGATAATCCGAAAGCCGGTTAAGGTATCGGATGTTCAACATGTCAGTGGGAAATTCTTCGTTCATGCGAATGGTGAGCCTCTCGGCGCGCCGGCAAACTGTTCGGGCAATGTGACAATAGGAGACAACAGGATGGCCTCCGGGCAGGATGAAAGCAGTAAGTTCGGGAAGCTGTTCATTCATTTTATCCATCTCTTTTTCTAAAAGTTCCACGTCTTCCGGATGCAAAATGGGCAGGGCATTAGACGATGTCTTTCCATCTCTGGCCAAACTGCTTTCCATGGTGAAAAGACGATCCTGGATATCCAGTAGCAACTCTTTACTCCGGTTGTCAATATTCTGGGCACGAATAAGGCCTACGTACGAATTCAGCTCGTCCACCGTGCCGTAGGCTTCGATGCGGATATCGTATTTGGGGACACGCGTTCCGCCAATAAGAGCTGTTTTTCCTTTGTCACCGGTCTTGGTGTAGATTTTCCATTTTTTACTCATTTTCAGGATAGTTTTCAAACATTGACCATTTCGGATTTGTTGTAGGAAATTACGTTTTCATTGGGTTTATCTTCTTCAACAATTCCGTCCCGTAGCCTTATAATCCGGTGGGCGTGTTCGGCGATATCCTCTTCGTGGGTCACCAGCACGATGGTGTTTCCCAATTTATGAATCTCTTCGAGCAGGGAGATAATTTCCACGGAAGTTTTGGAGTCGAGGTTGCCGGTAGGCTCGTCGGCCAAAATCAGCGATGGCTTATTGACAAGTGCACGAGCTAAGGCAACGCGTTGTCTTTGCCCACCGGATAGCTCATTAGGTCTGTGATTCATACGGTCTGCCAACTGAACACTGGCCAGCGTCTCTTCCGCACGGCGAATACGCTCGTGCTTGGATACACCAGCATAAATCAAAGGAAGCATTACATTCTCAAGGGCTGTGGAACGGGGCAAAAGGTTGAAAGTTTGAAAAACAAAACCAATCTCTTTGTTTCGTACCTCAGCCAGTTCATTGTCTGTCATTTTGCTCACATCCAAGCCATTAAGAAAATAATGACCGCTGGTAGGTGTATCAAGACAACCTAACACGTTCATCAAAGTTGATTTTCCGGAACCCGAAGGTCCCATCATGGCAACAAATTCATTTTTATTGATGGAAATATCAACTTCCTGCAAGGCCTTAACAATTTCCGAACCAACATGATAAAACCTGGATATTTTTTCTAAGTGGATAATTTTTGTTGCCATAATTTTTGTTTTTGGAATAACAAAAGTAACAAGAATGTGACAAACAAAACAGGAAAAATTATTATTATGGGAAATAAGCTTTTAGCGTGGGCGCTAAAAATAGTGATCTTTATTATTTTCAGCCTTTGGTTGGCTGGATGCTCCCACCCTGCCGTGCGAATGTTTCGCGTGCCCTAAAACCAAAACTTTCTTATCTTTACTCCGCCGGAACCAAGTTCCGCAAGCAACCTTACGAAAACAATTCAATCATAAAAACAGTGGATTACCAGGGTGATTTTCAGTATGAGAACGGGGTTTTGCAATTCATTGCCCAGCCCGAGGGCTACATTTACAAAGACGCCACAGGTTACCGCTATGTATATCAGTACAAGGATCACCTCGGCAACAACCGCCTGAGTTTCATGCGCAATGCCGGCACGGTAGCCATCGTAAAGGAAAGCAATTACTACCCCTTCGGCCTCACCCACCAGGGCTACAACAACATCACCACCTCTTTGGGAAGCGCCGGAGCGAAAAAGTATCAACACAACGGGAAAGAGCTGCAAACCGATTTTGGGCTTGATTGGTATGATTACGGGGCGAGGTTCTATGACCCGAGTTTAGGAAGGTGGTTTGTAGCGGATCCGTTGGCGGAGAAATATTATTCTAATTCACCGTATCATTTTTCCGGGAATAATCCAATACTGTTTCTTGATCTGGACGGAATGGATCATGATGGATGGCAATTTAATATTGAAACAAACAAGCTGAAAAGAATAAATGATTTAGGTGGAAAAGGAATCCAATTTGTAACAATTACTAACAATGACAATGTTGTACTTGGAAATGCAAATGTTGATGGAGCTAAAGTTTATGTTGATAAATATGAGATTAATAGTTCGGAAAGTGTGGTTAGTGTCTCAAATTCTCCCACAGATGCAAAAAGCAGTGCTCTTAAGAATGTAGGTCAATTAATAAGTAATGATAGTCCTCTCTCCAACGATGCAAAAAAAAGTTTAATGAAATCTTCTGTTAGCCAGGCAGGGAACGATTTTCTTGCAACATCTGTTTCTGTGGTTGGGGATGCTCTAGGCAAAGTTGGAACAGGTGTTACAGTTGCGGGATATGGTGCAATTATGTTTCCTGGAGGGCAGCTTGTAGGTGGTGGATTAATTGGGATAGGCGAAAGTATGATAAGTATAAGCAGTGTAATTGACATAGGGACTAACCTTAAAAATGGGAATTACGGGAAGGCTGCCTTTGGAATGGCAACTTTGGCAACCGGTTCTCTTATCAGAAATAAAATCAATATGTTACAAAGTTCAAGCAAATTCGGAGATCAAGGAGCTACAATTCTTAAAACAGGAGTAAGCCTAAAACTACAACTCTTGAATACAGCGGTTAATAAAACAATAGAAAAACGTAAGCAACAATGAATCTGTTAAAATTTATTGGAGGTGTTCTTTCTTTAACGTTTGGAATTTGGTTTTTCTGGTATTTATTAAAGCATCCTATTGATCCTGAACAAGATGTTAGCAAAGCGATGCTTCAAGGCTACATAGGTGCAATTGCTGCAATTGTTTTGGGTATTATATTAATTTACAATGAAATAAATAAATTATGACTATGAAATATTTATTCATCTTCTTAAATCTTATTTTGTTTTCAAATTTATATTCACAAAATAAAGAAGGTTCTTTATAAAAGTGAGTGGGTAGAACACATTAATAAATTAGTTTAGCTGAAAAAATCATGACACAAGAGGAGTTATTTTCAGCGGCAATAGGTATCC
>VAPE01003676.1_pt1 | contig 20645 bp, 24 predicted proteins | sample 3393911 | NCBI WGS metagenome assembly VAPE01 (sample SAMN08290436, study PRJNA428436) | hydrothermal vent metagenome | isolation source: Deep-sea hydrothermal vent chimney | place: Atlantic Ocean: South-mid Altantic Ridge
ATCCCTCCTGACCTCCCTTTGCCAAAGGGAGGGATTATCCCCCTCTTTGGCAAAGAGGGGCGAGGGGAGATTTTTAGATTGATGTCAATTCAATTATGAGAACCTTAATAAATGGAAATGCCGGAAAAACTGAAATTATAAAGGAGGTAAGTATATGAAGGTAGAAATCTATGACCCGGCAATGTGCTGCTCTTCAGGGCTGTGCGGGCCGACACTTGATCCGGTACTTGTCAAAATGAATGACGCTGTGCTGGCATTGAAAAAACAGGGCGTTCAAATCGAAAGATTCAACCTCGCTCAGCAACCGAAGGAATTCATGGCAAACAAAAGCGTTGCCGAACTGCTTCATAAGAACGGCAAAAAGATACTGCCGGTTGTTTTTGTTAACGGTGAGGTCTTCAGGACAGGCGGGTATCCGGCATATGAGGAGTTATGCAAGGCCCTTGGGATCGAGCCCCTTAAGCAGGGAAAACCCATAACATTAAAGATGAAGGTTTGACCTACAGGAAAATGTTTAACAAAAAGTCAGAATTCAGGAGTCAGAATTCAGAATGAAAAGAGAAAAAGCTAAACAGTTTCAGGATTTGATAGTCTGGCAAAAAAAATCGCATCAACAGGAGATCGCTTTTTTACGACGTCATCAAAAATGAGGAGGTATAAAAATGTTAGATATAACGGCTGCGGCCATAAAGCAGTTCAAGGAAGTGCTTACTGAATCAGGTGAAACAAACCATGGCATAAGGGTCTTTGTCTCAGGCGACGGTTGCTGTTCCTCTTATGGGCTTGATGCCTCAGAACATGGTGAACCCGGCGACAAGGTGATCGAAAAGGACGGATTGAAGATATTCATAGACCCTGCGGCAGACAATGAACTCTCCAATGCCACAATCGACTATGAAAACGGATTTATGATAAGAGGGATTTCGTCATCCTGTTGCGGGTAAGGATAATTTTTCAGGAAATTATCAATTTCTGATCTGCGGAAATCTGCGTGAATCTGCGGCTAAACACCTCTCATAAGGAGCAGAACATGACAAAACACATCTTCTTCTCGGGTAAGGGCGGTGTGGGCAAGACCACTATGGCCTCTGCCACCGCCGTACATTATGCACTGACAGGGGAAAAGACCCTGATTGTTACCACCGATCCTGCCTCCAATCTTGCCGATGTATTTGAACAGGAGATAGGACACAAGGTAACTCCTATAAATATAACCCCTCACCCTTCCCCTCTCCCACAAGGGGAGCGCGAACCAAATAATCCCCCTCCATTGACGGGAGGGTGTGAGGCGAAAGGTGAAAAAAATGGATTTCTCTATGCCATGGAGATTGACCCGGACGAGGCAACCAGGCAATACAAAGAGGGGATAATCGGCCCATACAGGGAGATCATGCCGGAGGATGTTATTGCGTCCCTGGAAGAGAATCTCAGTGGTCCCTGCACCACGGAGATGGCCTCCTTTGACAGGTTCATAGACTTCATGGAGACCGATGAATACGATGTCATCGTCTTCGACACCGCCCCGACAGGCCACACAATAAGACTCCTTGAACTTCCTGTTGACTGGTCGCGGCATATCGAGGAGGCTTCAAAAGGAAGCGGACAGACCTGCCTCGGGCCTGTTCAGTCCATACAGGACTCAAAGGACAAATACGACAGGGCAACCGCCCTCCTCAAAGACCCTGAAAGGACAACCTTTATATTTGTTATGAGGCCTGATGAACTGTCCCTTTATGAGACATTGCGGGCATCAAGGGAGCTTGTGACGATCGGTATAAAATCAGGAGAGATTATCATTAACGGTATCCTGCCCAAAGAGGTCTGCGAGGTTGAATTTTTCAAGAGAAAATATGACTCCCAGCAAGCGGTAATCAAGAAAACAGAAAAAATAATTAAAAAATCAAAGCGCTATATGCTTTTAAGGGATAACGAGGTTAATGGTGTCGATGCCTTGAGGAGCATAGCGGAGGAACTGTTTGAAAAAAATCCCCCTCTATCCCCCTTTTCCAAAGGGGGAGTTCAATCATTTCCTCATTCAGCAAAACCCCACTCTTTAGTCCCCACTTTAGCAAAGGGGGGTGAGGGGGGATTTTCACATGAAGAATACAAATCAGCACTTACTACTGAAAGGCCGGATATCGACGCTCTCTTCCTGCCGGACGGGCAGACAAAGGCAATCTTTTTTACCGGCAAGGGCGGCGTAGGCAAGACTACTATATCCTGCATTACATCACTCTATATTGCACAAAAGGGTTTTAAGACACTCCTCGTCACTACTGACCCGGCTGCCCATATCGGGGAAGTCCTTGATGTAAAGGTCGGAAGTGAACCGGCAAGGGTTACCGGTAATCTCCATGCAGTCATGGTTGACCAGGAAGCGGCCTTCAAAGAGTATAAAGAGAGGGTATTGAACGAGGCAAGGGGAAAATACTCAGAGGATATGCTTGCTGCAATGGAAGAGGAACTTAATTCTCCCTGCACTGAAGAGATGGCAGCATTCGATAAATTTGTCCAATTCATAGAAAGCAGGGATTACGAGATAGTGATCTTTGATACCGCGCCGACAGGCCACACACTGAGGCTCCTTAATTTGTCTTTCGATTATGCGAAACAGGCAGGGATGATGGTTGCAACAGGCGAAGGAGCTGAGGTCAAAGAGGTCGCACACAACAGGTTCAGGAACATAATCGGAATCTTGAAAGACAAAAACAGGGCGGTATTCAGCCTCGTCCTTTACCCGGAATCCACGCCCATACTTGAATCCTACCGCGCGATGCTCGATCTGAAAAACGCAGGAATCGAGACTCAGTTGGTAGTGGCAAACATGGTCATTCCCGGGAATGTCTGCATTAATGACTTCTTCAAAAACCGACGACGGATGCAGATAAAATACTTAATGGAGATTAAAGAGAAGTTTAAATTACCTGTACTCGTCTATCCCTTGATGGAAGACAACATAAGAGGCGTTGAAAGGCTGAAAACCGCAGGGATAAATCTTCAGCCCTTGAGCGATTCATGATGTAAACATCAGGGAGAAGGTTGGAAATTATGGAATAAACTAAAGATGCCAGCCATTGAATGACACACACCCACCCTAACCCTCCCCGGCAAGGGGGAGGAATGGAGCGGTATTTTCAAAGTATTGACACGCCCCTCAGATGAACCTTAGCAGGGGAAGGCCGCTTTCAGGGTCCGGCAGTCTCTGTGCCTCAATCCCCCTTAATTCAAGAATTACTACCTCGAGTATCAAAAAGACCTTGGAGCCTTTCCTGAGACAACCCATCTTCACGCTATCTCTCTTTCCATATGCACCGTGGAAGTGTATCATAGGCTCGTCGCCTTTCCAGAATATTGTCCCGACACCGAGCACCTCATGACTCTCCCCGATGTCCCGCCAAACCGGCTTTGGGGGCATGTCTTCGGTTTCGGGACCGACAACGAACTCACCTCCCTTTAACCCGCCAACCACCTGAAATACTGCAGAACGAATATCCTCTTTTTTCGCTATCGTCCTTAGACCATCAAGGAGGTCATCACCATCAGAGAAACGCACGACAACAACCCTGCCTACGTCACCTACTCTGTAATCCATATATCTCCTCCTTACCGTTCATTCCTTGAAATGATATATTATACACAACGTCATAAACTATTGTGCATGTTGTGTCATTCCCGCTTGTCTGGAATCTTTCTTTAGGCAACCAATGATGGTAAAAGACCAAAGTAAGAACAAAGACTTATCCTTAGACAGGATATACATGATATATCAACCCTGTCCAAAAAGCTTTAAAGTCCAAGATATTTTAGCTATTACCCAAATTGAGCGATTTTATGGCTGTCAGGTGCAATGGTATAGGCTTTTCACTCATTCTCCCGATCTATTGTCGGGACATCAAGTCGGGACTCCGAGGCAGTTTTTCGTATTAGGGATTCTTTATCAGCTCCGGGAATAAGTGATACAGTCCTTCCTGAACTCTTCAATGATTTCATCGGTCAGAGACGGACGAATTTTCGGCAGCAGTTGAACGAAGGTGTCCTCGGTAACCCGGTAATCCTGCTTGGTGGCATATTCCTGTTCAAAGGCAAACTGGGCAACCTGCTGGAAGAGATATTCAATATCCGCAGGGGTAAATCGGGATGTCATCTTTACAATGCGATCCAGATCAATTTCACCTACATTGAGTTTTGACAGGTAGTGTTTTAAAATAGTTTTTCGTCCATCTTCATCCAAACCGCCAACCGGAATAATACAATCAAACCTTCCCGGTCGGAGCAGCGCATTATCCAACTGGCGGATATAGTTTGTGGCGCACATGAGCAGGACCTTGTTCCCCTCATTCTTGAGCAGCGGAACCTGCTTGAGAAATTCGTTGGTAATGGACTTGTCAACCAGGCTCGCCGTATCACGGCTTGCCGCTATTTCTTCGAACTCGTCAATAAAAATAACCACCTCTTCAAGATTACGCGCCTTTTCCAGCACCTCGTGCAAATGAGCGCCGATTTTCTCCACACCATCCACCATGAGCATGCTTGGCAATATTTCGATGTACCACCACGACAGGATGCCTGCTATTGCCTTGACAAAATGAGTCTTCCCGGTGCCGGGAGGTCCAAAGAAAATGATGGTCTTTGGAGGAATTACATTGTGCTTCTTAGAAAGGTCCTCCTCCTTCAGGGGAAGAATAATCCTCCGTTGAACCAGCTGCTTCGGGGGCTGGGAATCAGATATGGTATCCCATATTTCTCTGCTGATGGTCTGGGCACCCATCTCAGCCAAGATATCCCTTCGTTTATAGGCCATATATTCCTCGACGGCTTGCTCCATGTTTTCGAGGAAGTCGATGCATGCGGTCCTCAGTCCTACATCACGGCCGAGTTTTTCAGACAGGAGCCATTTATGTTGCAATATTTTAGGCCATAGGTCAGCGGCGATATGAGGATCAAGTTTTGTACCGCTGACCTCAAAGATTTTACTTGCACATATCTCCGGTGATGTTGTCTCCAATACATCCCAACTCATGATTTACCTCTCTTGGCGGGAATTATTTACTATCTGTGTATAAAGTCAAGCAGTTGTTTTTCCGTCATTTCCCGAAAGCGTTCGGGGAATCGCTCTTTAAAAAGGATTCCGGACAAGCCGGAATGACGGAAAAACGACAAGTGTTCGACTTTATATACAGACTTTATTTAGTCGGTTTCTCTATATGATTCCCCTGCTTATGCCTTTTCCGGCAAAGGGCAACGTTGTTGCCTAAAGAGTGAAGCTCCCCGAGCAAAGGTCGGGGCTTCCGAGCAAGGAATATTCATATAGCCGGCATTTATCCCCGATCAAAGATCTGGGCATTCAGCCAGTATCCTCGTAATTTCATCATTCCCTATTGAATAATCTTTTCGGTTTTCTCTGTTTTTTCATCCTCTTTCAGCGGTTCTTCTTCAAGAGTTTTCTTAAATCCTCGTATTGCTTCTCCAATGCTTTTCCCCAGTGAGGGGAGTTTGCTTGGTCCAAAGACCACAAGGGCAATAACCAATACTACCATCAATTCCGGCATCCCGAGTCCGAACATATAGCCTCCTCTGTTCAAAGACAATGACTAAGATATCAGGGGTGACCCCTGAATATTTCTATATGGTTAATAAAGTCGCGATACGATATTGCCGAGATTCAAGTATCCTCGACAACAATCCAGATGGTTAGAGCACTGCAGGGGGAGCTCTTGACTGAAGAGAAAGTGTATATATCAAGGGAAGAGAAAATGATTCCCTAACTAATCTCAGGAACACTGCTTCATTGTCATGAAACAGGATAAGCGGGAATAGTGAAGCAATGACGGTTGCATCATAGGTATCGGAAAGATCATTGGCATGCCCAATCATCCCCAATACCAGAATCGTCAAAAGACAGAGGCATACAAACAGAACAAATATTCTCTTATCGATCTTTATCCGACAAAAAGGAAGCATAGTAAAGACCCCTTTATTCATCCACGTGAATCCTGCTCATGCAGTTCAGTACGGAATATCCAGTAATTCTATTTTAAACCAATTTCATACCTTAAAGATAGTAGTGTCATGTCAACCTTATAATGTCGGGGTGTTTGAGAGTTGACGCAACAGTAGTCTATCTCCTCGGACTTCACTCCCCCCCTCTTTACGGCTATCCTTGTTTCCGGCTCTTTCATACCGACACAGTTCTATTATTTCTTTCATTAACGGTTTAAAGTAATTTCCACAAAACTAATGTTAACGGTTTCGTAAAAAGTCTGAAATAGGACAATATGTCATGCTGAATCCCGAATTAAGCTCGGGATCTCTAATGAACACCCGCCGCCGTCCCGATATTTCGGGGTGGGGTATCGTCAGGTAAAAATTATTAGTTTCAAAAATCCCCCCTACCCCCCTTTCCAAAGGGGGTTATGAGGAACCCCCCTCGATATTTCGGGACAGGGTTTAAAAATTTAGTTAAATCAATAAGTTAGGAGACCCTGAAACGAGTTCAGGGTGACAGTTATGGACTTTTTACGAGTTCATCAATGTTATAATAATTCATGGAAAAACTGAAAGGACTCGGAAGGATTGAAGACCCTGTAAAAAAGCGGGCATATTTTATAGGGCTCCTTTCGGAGGAGATAAAAAAAGAGGTGCTAAAACTCCCATAGTGGTTGGCAGAGAGGTAGTTGAAATCTATACACAGGGAGGTTATACAACAGGAGATATTGACCTTAAAGCTCCAAAAAAATATCTTGAGGAGGTCTTAAGTGAATGGAATTTCCTAAAAAAGGGACGCCTCTGGTTTAATAAAGAAATGGACATTTACATTGACTGGCTTGGTGAAACACTTGATGAAGGCAGGGAGGCTGAGGAGAGGATAAATTCAATCATAGTTGCCGATGGACTAACAATAAACGTAGTTTCAATTGAGGATCTTATAATTGATAGACTCAATGCCGCAAAATGGTGGAAGGACGAGGATAGTTTTATGTGGGCGAAGGTTCTTGTCAGGGTTAAGGATGCTATGGGTGAAGCCATTGATCTTGAGTATCTAAGAAAAAGAGCTGCTTCGGAACAGATAGAAGACCTGTTGGATGAAGTGTTAAAGAGTTGAGATATCTTAAGACAATGGGTACTTATTATTACGAAGACCTCAAAAAAATTGCCCGGAAGGTAAAGGCAGAACTTGCCGGTGAGGGTTCTCTGACTAAGAAGAAACTACGCCTTAAGCCACGAAGTCCTGAAAAAACGGCACTCCTTTTTGAGATGGCAATAAACAGACTGGAAAGATACAGACCATACCGGACTGAAAAAGGCATTGTGCTACCTTATTTTTATAGACTTAAGGAAGGTGGTAAAAAGGTATTGTATTGAGTTCATACCGGGTTCCAGCGAAAAGCAGTACCGACTTTCGCTTAAGACGAATCATAAATAGCTCTATCTCTTCTCTGAATCTTCGGCTTTAATGTAACCTGAATCGCCTGATAACGGAATTTCTGTCTCCAAGCCGCAGTTAGAACCGTAAGCCAAGCTCTTAATTCTTTGTAGTTTTTAAGCTTTTCGCTTGGCCGCCTGAATCCCAGGCCACTTGAATCCTTTCAACTCATCAACAATTTGGAATTTGATCCGATTAAAAGGGGGTTTTTTTATGATATAATCTCTGATTATGAGGGTGATTGTAATAGGAGCAGGAGAGGTTGGCTACCATATTTCCAGGTTCCTCTCAAGGGAACAGGACCTCGATGTAGTCGTTGTTGATACCGACAGGGAAAAGCTGAGCCGGATCAGCGAAGAACTCGATATTGCCGTCCTTGAAGGTGAAGGCGGCTCTCCTAAGGTCTTAAAGGAGGCCGGTGCCGACAATGCGGACATCCTCCTTGCGGTGACCAACAGTGATGAGACAAACATGATCTCCTGTCTCGTTGCCAAGGCCCTGTTCAATGTGAAGAGAAAGATAGCAAGGATACGGAACGATGAGTATTATTCCAACAGCACCCTCCTTTCCGATGCCAATCTCCAGATAAACCCCGCCATAAATCCTGAACTGGAATCAGCAAAGGCGATTATAAGGATAATAGAGGCCCCTTTTGCTTACAACGTTGAAGAATTTGAAGAGGGCATTATCAAGGTAATCGGTTTCAGGGTTAAAGAAGACTCAATAATTGCCGGTAAGACGCTGATTGAATTTCGTGAAAGCATAAAGGAAAAGGTACTTGTAGGGATAATCCAGAGAGAAGACAGGGCTATAATACCGGCAGGAAAGGACAGAATAAAACCCAACGACATAATATACCTCCCCATACATATGAATGACATCGACAGGGTGGCGTCCATAATTGACGGCGCCATCAGGGATGTCAAAAATATAATGATAGTCGGCGGCGGGAGGATCGGTTACCACATTGCAAGGACAATGGAAAAGGGGAATGTGACGGTGAAACTCATAGAAAAGACCCCCGAGCGGTGTAAGTTTCTCTCAAAAAACCTCGACCGAACCGTTGTCCTCAACGGTGACGGTGCAGACCGGAGTTTACTGGAAGAAGAGAACATCGGAGATATGGACGTCTATGCTGCAATCACAAACAATGAAGAATTGAATATCATGTCTTCACTCCTGGCAAAAAGAATGGGCGTTAAAAAGGTAATTTCCGTCGTAAACCGCACCGAGTACCTGCCCCTTGCACACAGCCTTGGTATTGAAGTGGTAATAAGTCCGAGAATAATTACAGCGAGTTCCATTCTCAGGTATGTAAGGAGAGGAGACATTCTCAGCCTTACCGCAATAGCGGAAGACATGGGCGAGATTATTGAGGCCGGTGTAAGCGAAAAGTCAAAGCTCGCAAACAAAACATTATCAGAAGCCGATATTCCAAAGTCCGCTCTTATAGGGGCAATAATACGTGATGATGAGATAATCATTCCTGGTGGTGAAGATACAATTAGAAAAGGCGACAGGCTGATAATCTTTGCCCTTCAGGAATCCATCAAGAGAATAGAGAACTTGCTTTTATAAAACCTGCTCAGCCTGAATCTTAAATCCCGGGGGAAATCTCAAATACAATGAACTGGAAGGCGATTCTTAATCTTACAGGTGTCGTAATCCTCATAATGACGGCTTTTATGGTACTTCCCATCGGGGTATCGATAGCACTAAAATCCGGGGATACCTTGCCGTTAACATACTCCTTTCTTATTTCTCTTCTTGCAGGGGGCTCTCTCTTTTTATTAACCCGGGTTGGCCCCAGGAAGGATATACGCCACAGGGACGGCTTTGTAGTTGTTACAATAGGATGGCTTCTTGTAACCCTCTTCGGTTCCCTTCCCTTTCTCTTCTCTGGGACATTCTCCTCCTTTACCGATGCCTATTTTGAGGCAATGGCCGGATTCACAACTACGGGAGCATCCGTGCTGACCGCTATAGAAGGCACACCTGCGGGTATACTCTTCTGGCGGAGTTTAACCCAATGGCTTGGCGGGATGGGCATTGTGCTTTTCTCTCTTGCAATACTGCCCATGCTTGGCGGAGGCGGCATGCAGCTTTTCAAGGCCGAAGTTCCCGAGATCACCATTGATAAACTGAGACCACGCCTTGTGGACACGGCGAAATCACTGTGGTATATATACACATCCCTGACCCTGCTTGCTGCTGTACTATTCTACTTCGGGGGGATGAGCATCTTTGACGCAATCTGCCACGCCTTTACAACCCTTGCCACCGGAGGCTTTTCAACAAAAAACACAAGTCTTGCCTTCTTTAACAGCCCTTTTATCGACGGGGTAGCAACAACTTTTATGTTTCTTGCCGGAATAAACTACACTTTATATTTCTATGCCTTCAGGGGGGATTTTTCCAGGTTTGCAAGGAGCGATGAGTTCAGGTTCTATGTCCGTGTCACCCTCGTTGCAATCCTTCTGGTCACACTTAATATATGGAAAAGTGATTATAATAGTATGTTTGAAGCACTCAGGTATTCATCATTTCAGGTCGTCTCGATAATGACAACAACCGGATATGCAACAGCAGATTATGAGAAATGGTCGCCATTTGCTCAAATGGCCCTGGTAACATTGATGTTTTTTGGAGGGATGATCGGCTCTACCGGAGGCGGGATGAAGCAGGTGCGGATCATGCTCATGTTCAGGCAGGTATACAGGGAGCTATACCATTTGATTCATCCAAGGGCAGTGACCGTCATAAAGCTTGATACAAAACACGTCCCGAAAGAGATCCTCGGGAGTATCTGGGGATTTGTATTTCTCTTCATTATTATATGGGTTACAGCAACACTCCTGCTGACCGCCCAGGGAATAGATCTTGTAACATCCGCCTCAACCGTAATTTCCGCCCTGTGCAATGTCGGCCCTGCCCTTGGCACGGCCGGACCTGCGGAGAACTATGCGTCACTGCAGGCAACTGCCAAGTGGGTCCTGATCTTCTGCATGCTTGTCGGAAGGCTCGAGGTATATACCGTCGTTGTCCTCTTTATGCCGAAATTCTGGGAAAAATGAAACCCTTGAATTCATTGACCATGGATATGCTTTTTCTCCTTCTTGAGATAGTGCAATGAAGCGAACGGCAATTTATACGGTTTTGCTGCTGATCCTGTTTTCTGCTGTATTCCTCATATACAGAAACCTTCAGAAACCGGTGCGGGTGAATGCCGAGAAAATAACACGCAGGGAACTGCTTGTAACGGTAACAGCTACGTCTACCGGAACCATAAAAACCGACAAGGAAGTGAAGATAACCACGGAAAGACCCGGGAAAATAAGAAAACTCCTTGTAGACGAGGGCGATATCGTCAAAAGAGAAAACCCTGTCGCTGAATTGACAACGGATGAAATTGAGATCAAACTCGATCAGGTCAGGGCACGTCTTGAGTCAGTAAAACTACAGGCCGGGGAAAAGGCCCGGTACAGGGAGATTAAGACGGGCCTCTATAACTGGAACTTCACGGAGGTCGGCAGCGGCCTTAAGGATGGTGACCTGATCGTCACTAACCCCGATGCACCGGGTCTTAAGGATGGAGTCAGTGTAGTCTATAAAGAGCAATAACAATGATTTCTTAATTTGTTGTGTATTTTTGTTGCAGGATTTGGCCGGTACAACATGAATCCAATCGAGGTTTATAAGAAACTGCCGAAGAAAAACTGTGGAGAATGTCCACAGAAGACCTGTATGGCATATGCCCTTGCCCTGATAAAAGGCGACGCTACGGTTGAAGAGTGTCCTCATACTGATGAAGCGCTACGCAAGGATCTAAGTGAATACAGGGGCAAAGACTGGAGGGATAGTTTAATTGATACTTTAAGAAAAGATATAAAGGACCTTGATTTTAATACTGTTTTATCACGCTCAGGAGGGCTTGACCAGAACGGTAAGATCATGATCAAATGCCTTGGGACGGATTACTTTATCGACCGAAACGGAGAGATTACGACCCCGGGTCACATAAACCCCTGGATAAAGATCCTTTTGCTCCATTACATAAAAACCGGAGGAGTGGGTGAACCGACAGGTGAATGGGTCTCTTTTTCAGAATTAAAATCAGGAATGGTCAAGGAGACCTCCTTCCGCAGGGACTGCGAAGAACCCCTGCGTCAGCTCCTTGATAATAACCTTGAAGAAATAACCGTCATGATCAGAAGGCTTGGCGGAAGGGAGATAAGTCACCCATCTGCCGACCATGCGTGGGAGCTGTATGCCTTGCCCAGGGTTCCTGTTCTGATCCTATACCGGATGGAGGACGAGGAACTCAATGAATATGGAGAGTCGCATGTCAGGATACTCTTTGACAGATCCGCCGACAGATTCCTCGATGTGGAATCACTGGTCTTTCTCCTTGAGGGGTTTATTCACATAATCAGCCGTCGTTAAACCCGGAAACAGTGACAGACCGGACGCCTGCCGTGGAAAATCCGAGCAACAGCCCTGTTTTTTGCTTTGAACGAAGGGTGATTTGAAAGAATTAACCCGATAAAGTTACAATATACAGCTTTACTTTCTTTGATTAATCATTTAAGCCTAAAAGGAGAAACAAAATGCCAAAAGGTATCAAGCTGCTGTCTGGAAACTCTAACCGGCCCCTTGCAAAAGAGATAGCAGAGCATCTTGGTGAAACACTTACCAACACCGCCGTTACGGCCTTCAGCGACGGTGAAATTATGGTCCAGATTAACGAGAATGTCAGGGGAGCGGATGCATTTGTCATCCAGCCTACATGCACACCCGTAAATCACAGTATAATGGAACTGCTTTTAATTATAGATGCCCTTAGACGGGCATCCGCTTCAAGGATAACCGCCGTAATTCCTTACTACGGATACGGACGCCAGGACAGGAAGGTTCAGCCGAGGGTGCCGATTTCCTCAAAACTCGTTGCAAACCTCATTGAAACAGCGGGCACACACAGGGTGCTTGCGATGGACCTCCATGCCGGACAGATACAGGGATTTTTCGATCTGCCCGTAGACCACCTGTATGCCACACCTGTCCTGCTGGATTACATTAGAGCGCGCTACCACAATGGTGACCTTGTCGTGGTTTCGCCTGATGCAGGTGGTGTCGAACGTGCGAGGGCCTTTGCAAAGAGGCTTGGCTGTTCACTGGCCATAACCGACAAAAGACGGGAAAAGGCCAATGTATCACAGATAATGAACGTTATAGGAAATGTGCAGGGCAAAGACGCCCTCATCCTTGACGACATGATAGACACTGCAGGCACGACGGTTCAGGCGGCCGAGGTACTGATGGACAAAGGAGCCAAGTCGGTATCTTTAGCGTGCACCCATGCAGTCCTGTCCGGTCCGGCTGTCGAGAGGCTCAACGGCTCACCCCTGAATGAGGTTATAGTAACAAATACCATCCCCCTTGACAGTAAAAAGGAACAATGTAGTAAAATAGTTGTTCTTAGCATTGCAAAAATCTTTGCTGAGGCTATAAAGAGGATTCATGAAGAATCCTCAATAAGTTCGCTCTTTGTTTAGGCTCACGGTTAGAATACGATGAGGAGGATTTGATGGAAAGAATCGATTTAAATGTTGAGGAACGTACTGAGACCGGTAAAGGAGTTGCCAGGGCTCTCAGACGTGATGGATACATTCCTGGCGTTGTTTACAGGGCTGGAAAATCAACAGCCCTTAAGATCAACAAACACGACATAGTACATCTCATCAACTCCACCCTTGGAGAGCAGGTGATGGTTGACCTTAAGTTCTCAAGCGGCAAGTCCACCCTTGCCCTCCTGAAGGAATACCAGGTCGATCCGGTTAAGGGTGAGCTACTCCATACGGATTTCTACGAGGTCTCTCTTAAAGAGAAGATCCGTGTCACTATAGGACTAATGCTTCAGGGAGAGCCCGTTGGAGTGAAGAAAGAAGGTGGGGTATTACGACAGGTGCTTTCAGAGATAGAGGTTGAATGCCTGCCGGACAATATTCCGACCCATATCGAGGTTGATGTAACCGGTCTTGGAGCAGGTCAGAATGTTCATGTCAGGGATCTCTCACTGCCTGGAGAAGTAAGGATACTGACAAGCCCGGAAGAGATGATAGCGACCGTCGTTGCGGTGAGCGCCGAGGAAGAGGCGGTTGAAGAGGCGGTTGAAGGAGAGGCCCAGGAACCGGAAGTTGTAAAGAAGGGCAAGAAAGAAGAAGGAGAGGAAGGAACCGCATCCGAAAAATAATGTGTGGCTTATTGTCGGTCTTGGAAACCCTGGCAGGAAATACCATAACACACGCCATAATATCGGTTTTGACGTTCTTGAAAATCTTGCCGGGGAGCTACGCTTAACTCCAAAAATCCACAATCTCTACGAATACTTCGAAGGGGTTTACGAGGATAACAGGCTTATCCTTGTTAAACCCCTTACCTTTATGAACCTGAGTGGCTCAGCAGTAAGTGCAATATACCGGAAAAAACCCGTCATACCTCAGCAGACCATTGTAATCCATGATGACCTTGACCTCCCGGTCGGTAAAATAAAGATCAGGAAGAAGGGCTCTTCAGGAGGTCACCGCGGGGTCCAGTCAATCATAGAATCCATTGGTTCATCCGAGTTCATAAGGTTAAAGATAGGTATCGGCAGGGCTGTTGATGTACCCCCCGAGGTATATGTTTTAAGGAAATTCACCCCTGATGAGAGAGATGCGATCAGATCATCCATCCAGACTGCATCAGAGGCCGTGCTCGATATCATAAGCACAGGGGTCGATGCTGCAATGAACCGTTACAACAACAGTCGGTCAATTTAAGCAAATCCCGGGTTTTACGAACGGGCAGGTATCCGGAACACAATTTTGTGCTATAATCTATAAAATCATCTTACCCGCATAAGGAGGATACCATGAAAAAGCTTGTTATTATAGTTTTATCCGTTATATTTTCAGTAACCTTCACCTATAGTTATTCCCTGGCAGTAAGCAGTGGCTCCCTGAAGATAAGCGAGGCATCGGAAGTCCTTGAAGAAATCATGTCGATCCCTGAAAAGGGTATCCCGCCCGCGCTTCTCAAAAACGCTCAGGGTATCGCTATCATCCCCGGTGTGATAAAGGTCGGGCTTATTATCGGCGGCAGACACGGCAGCGGGATTCTTTCCATCAGGGACGAAAACGGCAACTGGACAAACCCCTCTTTTATAACAATCACCGGGGGCAGTATCGGCTGGCAGATAGGCGCAAAATCGACCGATATCATCCTGGTGTTCAAGACAAGGAAGAGTATCTCGAATATAATGAAGGGGCAATTTACCCTCGGTGCCGATGTAGCCATTGCGGCCGGTCCTGTGGGAAGAAGTGCGGAAGCGGCAACCGATGCACAGTTAAAGGCAGAGATCTACTCATACTCAAGAAGCAGGGGACTGTTTGCCGGGATCTCCCTGGAGGGAGCCGCACTATCCATAGACGACAAGGCCAATGCAGAGTTCTACAAAAAAGAAGGAATTCAGGTTGAGGATATATTCTCAAACAGGGGGATCTCTTCATCCAAGGTCGTAGAAAAGCTGCTCAGCCTCCTGTCAAAATATACGAAGCCTTAACCCGCCGTTAAAACCGGCTACTTCTTCAAGAGTCTTATTGATCTTCTGACTATATTATCAACGGTCAGACCAAACTTTTCATAAATGACCTTATAGGGAGCGGATGCACCAAAGCGGTCCACTCCTATAACGTCACCCTCGATTCCGACATACTTATACCAGCTCAATGAAGAACCTGCCTCGACGGCAAGCCTCTTCCTGCAATCATCGGGGAGGACCTTCTTTCTATATCTCTCCGACTGCCCGTCAAAGAGACTGAAGGACGCCATATTCACCACCCTGACCCTCATCCCCTGCTTGATAAGCCCTTCATAGGCCTCAATTGCAAGATGAACCTCAGAGCCTGAAGCAAGAATAATCAACTCGGGCTTCCCCCCGGAATCGGCGAGTATATAGCCGCCTTTTCTGATATTGACCTCGGATGCATAGGTCTTTCTGTCAATAACAGGGACCTTCTGCCTCGTGAGTATCAGGGCAACCGGTCCATTGCCGTGCTGGAGGGCTATCTTCCATGCCTCGCGTGTTTCATTGGCATCTGCCGGTCTTATTTCGGTAAAGTTGGGAATAGATCTCAGAGAGGATAGCTGCTCAACCGGCTGGTGTGTGGGGCCGTCCTCACCGAGTGCGATTGAATCGTGGGTAAATACATAAACAACGTGCTGTTTCATAAGTGAGGCAAGGCGGATCGCAGGTCTCATATAATCGGAAAATATCAGGAAGGTCCCGCCGTATGGAATAATGCCGCCTGTCAGGGCCATACCGTTGAGGGCTGCTCCCATAGCGTGTTCCCTTACACCGAAGTGGATATTCCGTCCCTTTTTCTTAACTCCGAAATCGGGGAAACTCTTTAAATATGTATTGTTGGACGGTGCAAGGTCGGCAGAACCGCCGATGATATTATGTACCCTCCCGGCAAGAACATTCAGTACCTTGCCCGAGGCTGACCTTGTTGCCATGGGACCGTCCCCGGAACGGAATTCAGGGAGTCCGCTATCCCATCCATCAGGGAGATTGCCGGTTGTAAATTCCAGGAACCTGTTATACAGGTCGGGGTATTTCCTCCTGTATCTCCTGGTCATTGTTGTCCATTTATTCTCTGCCGCCCTACCCTTACCTACAGCCTTTTTCATATGTTTCAGCGCCTTTGCGGGCACATAGAACCTCGGGGCCTCGGGCCATCCGAGGTTTTTCTTTGAAAGTGATACCTCCTCCTCTCCAAGAGGGGCGCCGTGAGCTTCCGGGGTTCCCTCCTTGTTGGGACTTCCGTAAGCTATATGGGTTCTTGCAACAATCAGGGACGGCCTCGTCTTTTCCCTCTTTGCCTCTCTGATGACCCTCTCTATTGCCTTGAGATCATTCCCGTCCACACCCTGCACATGCCATCCATAAGCCCTGAAACGGGCGGCAACATCCTCTGTGAATGCAAGATCCGTTGATCCCTCTATTGTGATCTTATTGTCGGAATAGAGATAAATCAAGCTTCCAAGGCCAAGATGACCGGCAAGGGAAGCGGCCTCGGACGATACACCCTCCATAAGGTCACCATCGCTGCAGATTGCGTAAATATTGAAGTCCACTACGGGAAATCCGGGTTTATTGAAGTATTCCCCAAGATATCTTTCCGCAATGGCCATTCCCACACCGGTGGCAAAGCCCTGGCCAAGAGGTCCTGTTGTTGTCTCAATGCCGGTTTCAGGATCATACTCCGGATGCCCGGGGGTTTTGCTCCCCCACTGCCTGAAATTCTTAATATCTTTAAGGCTAAGGGGATAGCCGGTGAGATGGAGAAGGCTGTATAGAAGCATCGAACCATGCCCTGCCGACAGGACAAACCTGTCCCTGTTCATCCAGAGGGGGTTCTTCGGGTTGTGCTTTAAAAACTTATTCCAGAGTACATATGCCATGGCAGCGTCGCCCATGGGCATACCGGGATGTCCTGAGTTTGCCTTCTGTACAGCGTCTACTGCAAGAAACCTGATGGTGTTAATACAGAGTTCATCGATCCTCATCCAATCCTCCAAACTGTTTTTTTAAAAAGAAACGCTATGGACTTTTTACGAGCCAATCATAATTATTACCTGAAATCGCTCACTAACGGGCCTTGGCTAACAGACTCAGACCGGTCTTACAACCACGCCCCTGCTGTGCAAAAAGTCCTTTGCCTCCTTAACGGTATACTCGCGGTAATGAAAGATCGAAGCAGCAAGGACTGCATCTGCCTTACCGGCGGTAACAGCCTCATAGAGGTGCTGAAGTGTTCCTGCCCCCCCTGAGGCGATTACAGGGATACCCACCCCCTCGGAAACCGTCCTTGTGAGTTCAATATCAAAACCGTCCCTGGTCCCATCCCTGTCCATCGAGGTCAGCAGGATCTCTCCTGCTCCCAACTCTTCCATATACTTCGCCCATCTTACAGCATCTATACCCCGGGGCCTTCTACCTCCGTGAGTAAAGACCTCCCAACCCGGGGTTGGGGACTCAGCACTACGGGTTTCGAGTTTTAAAAAATGAAGTCCTTTATTGTGCGCAAGCCATTCAGGAGGTTCGCCGCTTGCGCCGTTACATCTCTTTGCATCTATTGCCACAACTATACACTGGCTTCCAAATCTCTCTGCAGCGAGTCTTATAAATTCGGGATCGCGCACAGCCGTCGTATTTATAGAGACCTTGTCACAGCCGGAGTTAAGGAGGTCGCGTATATCGTCGAGGTCACTGATACCTCCTCCCACAGTGAGTGGCATAAATACATCGGTGGCGGTCCTCTCAACTACGTCGAGAATGATCTTCCGCTTTTCATGTGACGCCGTTATGTCAAGAAAGACCAGTTCGTCGGCTCCCTGCTCATCATAGAAGATTGCATTTTCCACAGGGTCGCCGGCATCGCGGATATTGACAAAGTTCACTCCCTTGACCACACGGCCATCCCTGACATCAAGGCATGGTATTATTCTCTTTGCAAGCATGATTAAGTTAATGGGTTAAAGGTTTATATTATAACAATACTGTCAGGAATATAACAGATGTATAAATATAAGGTTTTGATATTTTTCCTGACATTTGCCTCCAGCACTTCGGTGCTTTCGGCAAAGAACATTGTAATTGTAAGGAATTTGAAATTGCATTATAATTGCCTGCCTTCATCCTCCAGCAGAGGTGGTTGCTTTCGACAGGAAGGCATTGTAAGTATTACACCGGAAAATCCGATCAGCGCTTTGCTTCCATTCACCGGACAGGGATTCAAATCAAAACCGTGATTAAAAAACAACGTAGAAGTTGCGCCTGTTTAGAATCCGTGTATAAAGTCGAACAATTGCCGTTTTCCGGTCATTCCCCGAAAGCGTTCGGGATTGCGGGAATGATAAATGACTGTAGTTTATACACAGACACTATTTACGGTTCCTTTTAGCCTTCGTAATAAAAAGCCCCGAGTCCCTTCTTCGCTTTTTAAAATGGGACAGTACTATCTCAGCTTCATTAAAAGGGAGGGTTACAAAGGAGAATTTATCGAGAATCTGAAGGTCCCTTATTTTTCCACTTGTGATACCGCACTTATCCTCGATAAAATCCACCAGTTTCTTGCGTGTCAACCCGTCCTTCTTGCCCTGCTGCACAAAGAGTCTCGTTTTACCTTTGCTATCGACAACAACTGCGTCTTTTATTTCGGTATAGCCTTTCTCATCCAGTTCATCCTGGAAGGTATATTCCAGAAGGGCCGCAAACACATCCACGGGTTCGTTAATCTCCATAAGCTCATTGGCCAGTTCAAGGTATTCATCCCGGGGGCGGGATTTTACAATATCCTTAAGATCAGCTTTAATCCTGCGTTTTTTCATCTTGACGAGATCTTTAACCTTAGGCAGTTTCCCTTTGCGAATATCGGTTTTTGCCTCTCTCCGTATAAACTGCAGTTTCCTGTACTCTTCCGGCGTAATAAACGTTATGGCATTACCCTCTTTACCCGCCCGCCCGGTGCGGCCGATCCTGTGAACATATGATTCCGGATCCTGGGGCAGGGCATAATTGATAACATGCGTGAGGTTTTGAACATCTATACCCCTGGCTGCTACATCGGTTGCCACAAGAATAGTAAGCAGGCGCTTTTTGAACTTGTTCAGTATTTTCTCTCTCTGGCTTTGCGACATATCACCGTGTAAAGCATCTGCATCATAGCCGCGCTCAATCAGGTGACTGGCGACGTTGCTGGCATCAATCTTGGTCCTGCAAAAGACAAGTCCGTAAAAATTTTCTTCGATATCTATGATCCTGCAGAGGGCCTCGAACTTATCCGCTGCAGAGACCTCAAAGTAGATCTGGTCTGTCTGACTGACCGTGAGTTCTCCTTTAGTTACCTTCATCACATCATATTCGCCCATATATTTTTTGGCGATCTGTATTATTTCCTTTGGCATCGTGGCAGAGAACAACATGGTCCGCTTATCCGGCCCGGTGTGTTCCATAATTTCCCTGACATCTTCAAAAAAACCCATGTTAAGCATTTCATCAGCCTCATCCAGAACAAGATGGGTTATCGTGTCCAGCTTTAATGTGCGCCGTCTGAGATGGTCGAGTATCCTGCCGGGTGTGCCAACAACAACGTCGATTCCCTTCTTCAGACTTCTCAACTGCAGTTCTATCGACTGACCGCCGTAGATAGGGACTATGCTCAACTTCTTCTTCCCCTTTAATGAATTAATCTCATCAGCCACCTGGATGGCCAGTTCTCTCGTCGGCGTAATAACAAGGGCCTGGACTGTTTTGGACTTCTCCTGCAGGCGTTCAATGATTGGGAGGCCGAAGGCCGCTGTCTTACCGGTTCCTGTCTGGGCCTGGCCGATAACGTCCTTGTTCCCCGCAAGTATGGCCGGTATGGTCTTTATCTGAATTGGGGTGGGTTCCTCAAATCCCTTCTCTTTCAGAACTTTCAATGCCCTCTCGGACAAACCTAAACTTTCAAAAGATTCCATCGATTAATATGATTCCTTTCATTGCTTCCATATTTTTAAACCTACTTATAAGATATCCTTTTATTTTAACAAAAACCGTTCATCTATGTAAAAATTTGATTCTTCCGTAAACAGTTAAAAAGCAAATAGTTGATGGCGTCGTAAAACGCAATGATGAACTTTTCAAGAATCCATCAACACTAACCAAAACACACAATGTCATTCCCCGAAAACGTTCAGGGAATCGTTCATGTGATGCCGGACAAGCCAAAGGATTCCCGACAAGCGGGAATGACACCGAAAATAAACATACAATTTTCAGACGCCCTGCGGTCCCTGCCGCAGGGTAGTTTACTTATACACAGTCTCTTATTAGACAAAGCAACCAGACATTATAGTGTTTTATACGAGGATATTACAGAAAAGATTTCCCGAACGCTTTCGGGGAATGACGGACGGATCAAGTGCTTTCAACTTTTTTACGAATGAACCTTATTTCTAAAGCTCCCCAAGACCCTGTTTTTAACGGAGGGTCGGGAAAACCCCGCAGCAGAAACGGGAGGTATTAAAAAGAAGCAATTATTAATCGTCTCATAATTGAACCGACATTAATCTAAAAATCTCCCCTCGCCCCTCTTTGCCAAAGAGGGGGATAATCCCTCCCTTTGGCAAAGGGAGG
>VAPE01023689.1_pt1 | contig 20626 bp, 20 predicted proteins | sample 3393911 | NCBI WGS metagenome assembly VAPE01 (sample SAMN08290436, study PRJNA428436) | hydrothermal vent metagenome | isolation source: Deep-sea hydrothermal vent chimney | place: Atlantic Ocean: South-mid Altantic Ridge
CACACGCCGAACAGGCCACCCTGCGCAGGGCGTACATCAGAAACACCGGGTTGCTCCCCTCGAACTACTTTCAGAGCTTCCCGTCCCTCCGCTTCTCGACCGAAATCACGGCACATTTGCCCACAAATTCTGCCGAGGAGCCTTATTTTCACGATGCGCGCGGAATTTCCGCCAGTGGCAGATCCTCTTCGGCCGATGCGGCTGCAAATGCAATCACGGCGCGGAGATCGTCTTCGGTGAGTGTGGGAAAGTCTGCAAGCAATGCTTCCAGGCCGTCGCCTTCGGCAAGGCTGGCGAGGATGGTTCGAAGCATCACGCGCGTTCCCCGAATCACAGGCTCACCGCCACAAATATCCGGGTCACGAATAATCCTGTCCACGTAGTCCACGGCGCTTTCCCCGGTAACGGAGCGGTAGCGCCATTATCGGTAAAATACTCCGGGCTGCCATATTCATAAACCCACGGTCATCGCGCACCGTGTCTACGACGTGTTGCTGGAAGCGGCGGCGGAACGCCCCTGAGTCCGCCCGGACCGGCCGAGGGCCTCATCGAGCGAGACCGGCGTCAGCCCCTTGGCCCGTATCCCCTCGATGATCCGCGGCAGCGCCGCCACCAGGCTGTCGCGCCGGCCCGGCTTGCCGACCGGGAAGCCGTCGTGCATGAGGATGATGTCGCCGCGCGCGACCCGCCCCAGGACGCGTTCCACCAGTTCCCGCGGCGGTGGATTCTGCACGTCCCAGATCGGATAGCCGTAGCCGACCAACGTGAGCCCGCGCCGGCGCAGCGCGCGCACCACGAACGGGTTCTTGTAGCCCTTGGGGCAGCGGAAGTATGCCGGTCTCACTCCACAGGCCGCGCGTACCGCCGCTTGCGCGGCGTCCATCTCTCGGATCGTCATGCCGGGCCCGGCCAGCAGCAGCGTGCGGTGGCCGTCGGTGTGGTTGCCGATCGTGTGGCCGCGGCGCACGATCTCCCCGGCCAGCTCCGGGTGGCGGCGCACGTTCTCACCGATACAGAAGAAGGTTGCCTTGACGCGGTAGCGGTCCAGGATGTCCAGGATCTCGGCGGTGTACGGCGCCACCGGCCCGTCATCGAAGGTAAGCGCGACCGCGCGCGCCCCCCCCTCCGCGGGCAGGCGCACCACGGCCGGGCCGAACAGGTTCGACTTCGGGTAGAAGGCATCCACGAGCAACGCCGCCAGCGCCGCGAGGGCGAGCGCCAGGACGACCAGCGCCGCGGTCCCCGCACCCGCGTAGGCGGCACCGACCATGAGCCCCGCGCCGGCCGCCAAGTAGAGGACGACGTAGCCCGCGATCTCCAGCCGCGCCTTCAGCGGCATGGCCCGCACCCGTCCGCCGCCTCAGGCATTCTCGTGATCGGCGCGCGACCCCGGATCGCGGATCGTCTGCGTGCCGCGCCAGCGGTCGAATAGGCTCATCTGGTGCACGCAACTGAGCGTGCAGGCGGGACTGCAACCCTTCCGGGTGTTGAACTCGCGCTTGATGTCCGCGCGCGTATATTTCAGCAGCGGCGTGCCCGGATAGCCCCGGCGCTGCGAGCACCAGTGGACCTTGCCGTCTTCGCAGATATACAGGTAGCGCGCCCCGGCCCGGCACTTCCAGTCGTTCGGCCGACCGCGCATCAGGTTGCGTTGGAACAGCCAGTAATTGATGTGGTGGGTGAACGAGGGCGAGAGTTCGGTCACGCGCCGATAGGCCGCGTTCTGCACGGGGCTCAGCGGCTTCAGGGTGCCGGTATGATCGTGCAGTACGCCGACCGAGTGGAAGAAACGGTAGCGCCGCGCGGTTTCGGCGACCGCGATCACGTCGCGGGTGTGCTCGTCGCTGATCCCCAGCACCGAGTTGACGTTGACCTTGAACCGGGCGTGTTCCGCAAGCAACTTGAGCTTGCGCTCGACGGATTTTAGGCTCTTCATCGAAATCTCGTCCGGTTCGAGATTGTCGATGCTGATCTGCATGCCCTGCAGCCCGGCGGCATCGAGCCGCTCGATGCGCTCGCGGCTCAACCGGAAGCCGTTGGTGATCATGGTGACGATCATCCCGTGGCGGCGTCCGGCGCGGATCACCTCCTCGAGCTGCGGGTGCAGCAACGGCTCGCCGCCGGTGAGCGTGACGGCCGCGGTCTTGAGCCGGGCGAGGTGTTCGATCTGCGCCAGCAACCGTTCCAGCGGAACCGGCGGGGAGTGGTCGTCGTATTCGTTGCAATACCCGCAACTCAGGTTACAGCGCCGGGTGACGACCATCTGCGCCAGCAGCGGATGGTAGCGGGAGGTCAGCGCGCGCGCAAGGAAACGCGTGCCGGGACCCAGCCCGCGCAGGCGATGAAGAAGGGGGGAGGCTTTCATGCCCTGCTCGGCGACCTCGATTCGCGGCCCGGACCCCGGACCCGACCGGAGGCCCTCCGGGCCGGATCGGCTCGTTCCTTGGAGAATCGGGGCATTATCCAGGCCCCGGGAGCGTGGATCAAGCCGCGCCGGTACCGCGGGGCCGGTTGCCCGGGGGATGCTCCGCCCGTGGGATCTCCCTCACCGGCTTCGCCCCGAATGCTACGGATCGTCGTCACCATGTCTCTAAAGTATCCTTTCCACTCAGTCGCTAAAGAACTGAACCTCGAATAAACGTTGAGAGTTGTCGGGAGGACAGCCATGCGCCAGCGGCCCCCGATCTGCGGGGCGGCCGGTGCCCTGTGCCTCGCCTTCGCACACCCTGCGGGAGCGGCCCCGTCGGCGGTCCTCTACGCCGGTGTGCACGGCGGCGGCGGACGCAACCTGCACACCGTCGAGGTCCTGGCACCGATCCTCTGGCGCGGGGGGAACCTGTGGTTCGCCGACCTTCGTGGCGCAACTTCGTCGGCGGCCACGCAGGAGTACAATCTGGGATTCGGGCTGCGGCACCTCGTCACTCGGCGCGGCGTTCTCGGTGCCTACGCCTACTACGACCACCGCCGCGCCTACGGCCACTTCTTCGACCAGGCGACCGTCGGCATGGAATGGCTCGGGCGGCGCTTCGACCTTCGCGCCACCGTGTATCTGCCGTTCGGCCCGCCTCGCTTCCTCGGTACCAGCGCCCCCTATCTCGCCGAGACCGGCGTTGCAATCAACCGGAACTACGCCGAAGCGCTGCACGGTTTCGATCTGGAAGGCGGCCTGCTCGTGCCCGGAATCTCGCGCTACGTCGAGACCCGCGCCTATGCCGGAATCTACCGATTCTTCGGCACATACAATGAGAACGTCTCCGGCTGGCGGGCGCGCGTCGAGTTCTGGCTCACGCGCGGCGTCTATGCGGAGGTGGACCGCCGGGACGACAATCTTCAGGGGCCGTAGTCCATCGCATCGTTGAACGTATACGTCCCTTTGAATCGGCATTTCCTGCGCAATCTCGCGGACGTATTCAGTCCCCGCCCCAACGCCGTGCGCACGCTGCGCGAGCGTATGCTCCAACCGCCGATCCGCGATGTGGACATTCACTCCGCCGCCTACGCCCAAGCGCAGGTCATCCAGCCCTTGCTGTATGTAGACCCTACAGCACCCGGGGCCGGCATCGGTACGCTGAGCCGACCCATCATCGACCTCCAGACGGCCATCGACGAGGCCGGACCCGGCACCTGGGTACGGATCGGATCCGGTACCTACGCCGGCTCCATCACGGTCCCCGCCGACGTGACGCTTTGGGGGGCGGGCACCTCGGCCTTCGGGATCCCGGCCGGCCCAGCGCCGGTGATCCGCAGCCCCGGTCCGGCGGATGCCGTGACCATCACGCCCTTGCAGGGGACCGACCCCTTGCAGGGGGCACAGCCGGCGGTCGTTATGGGGCTCGCCGCCACCGGGGCGGACGCGGACCACGCCGGGTTTCGGATCACCGGCAGCGGCGTTAGCCTGATCGCCGACCGGACCTACGGCAATGGCATCGGCATCGCCGTGGACCATAGCGGCGCCGGCGCCCAGTCGGTCTCGATCCGGGACACCCTCGCCTACCGGAACACTTGGTTCGGCCTGCGGGCCCGAAACGCCGCCGGGGCCGGCACCCAGTCCCTTGCCGTCGCGGGTTCCACCTTCACCGCCAACGGCCTGGGCGGGATCTGGGTGGACAACCAGACCGGCACCGCTCAGATCGTGGACCTCGGCGGCGGGAGCCTCGGCTCCGCGGGCGGCAACCGCATCTTCGGCAACACCGTCTACGACCTCGCCAACGATAGCGGCGGAACCCTGAGCGCCCGCGGCGACTGGTGGGGACAACCCGGCGGACCGCCGACCTTCGCCTACGCCGCCCCGGGCGGACTGACGGCCGGCGCCGGTGCCGTGACAGACACCTCCGGGGCGCTTTCCACCGACCCCGGCACCTTCACCGCCACGCCCGTCCAGAGTCCATTGGTGTTCGTGGACGACGCACAAGCGGAAACGGTCCGGGACGGCACCTACGCTCACCCCTACGCCGACGTGCAGAATGCGGTGAATACGGCCGGACCCGATGGTACGGTGTTCGTCGCGCCCGGGGCGTCCGCCTATACCGGGAATATCACGATGACACCCGGATCGACATTGTGGGGGGCGGGATATCGCGATCTGGGAATCGGTGGGGCAACTCAGCCTGCATTGACCGCCGCAAGCGGGACCGTGGTCACGGCGGCCCCCAATACCACCTTGCGTGGGTTTTCACTATCCAGCCGTAGCCTGGACCTTTCCGTCAATGGTGTGAGCCATGTACTGGTGACCCAGAACCGCTTTTCCGCCATCGGTTGGAGTCGGGCGATCGATCTGCGCGCCCTATCCGCGGATGTGGCGGACATTCGGATCCTGGACAATCGGTTCCAAGGGGGAGGGTTCCAAGTCGCCACCGAAAGCACGCCGGAGTTCTCCTTGAACTTTACCGAAACGAGAAATCGATTTCAGGGGGGGCTCTTCAGTTTGTACGCATCCGGTGGCGGATCGATGCTGTTTGACCGTAACACGTTTTCCAGCAGCATCGGAGTGTACTTGTCCGGCCGATGGACAGCGGATTTCGGTGGAGGCGCACTTGGTAGTACCGGCGGGAACCGGTTCCTCCAGAGTTGGGGGTACTCCATGGGGGCATACGGTTCAACCGTGTATGCCAAGCAGAACTGGTGGGGGCAGGCGAGCGGGCCCGCGCCGAACCGTGTATTCGGTAGTGTGGAGGTGTCCCCATGGCTCCTCACGGACCCGGGTCCGTGATACCCCGCCGCCCCTCGGCGACGGCGCCCGCACCGGGCGGTTTCAGGGCAGTATTGCGCGGAGCACGTCGCCGGTGATGTCCAGCCCCAGCCCCAGACCCAGACCCACCCCGTCGCGCACGACATGGAATCCACCGCGCGCGGCCAGTCCCACCCCCCCGACCAACAGGTGGATCACCGGGTGCCGACTCCGGTAATGCACGGCCAGTTGCGCGTCGCGTTGCGCCGCCTCGCGCTGCACCTCGTCGAGCCGCTCCTCGGGGATGGCGCTCACGCGCACGTGCGCGGTCCCCGGCCCGATCATCGCCAGCCGCCGTGCCACCGCCACCGAGACGTCCAGGATGCGCCCGCCGTGGAACGGGCCGCGGTCGTTGACCATAGCCACCGCCTGGCGGCCGTTATCGAGGTCGGTGACCCGTACCCAGGTGCCGAACGGCAGCTCCTTGCTGGCCGCGGTCATCGCGCCGGGGTCATAAGGCGCGCCGCTCGCCGTGGGCTTGCCCGCGTCACCGACTCCGTACCAGGAGGCGATCCCGACGCGGTCGTAACCCGCGGCGCTCGCCAGTGCCCGATAGCAGCCGTAGCCCTTCACGCAATAGCGGTGTCCGCCGCCGGCGCCCTCCCGGGGCGTGCGCGGGACCCCTGCGCAGCCCGACAGTACCGCCGCCGCCAACGCGATCGATACAGTGAAGTTGCGCCCCCGAAGCAGTGTCTGCCGCACGATCATACCCCACAAAAGCGTTTGCAAACCTGCACCCCGCCCGTTCGATCGGCACCGCCTGCGGAATCTGAACGCCCTCCGGGGGTCCTCTACCCCGAACCCGGCGGGATCCGCAGGACCTGCCCGGCGGCGATGTCGCTCCCCGAGAGGTGATTGAACGCCTGCAGACGGCGGAGGCTCACCCCCGAGCGCACCGCGATGGCCGAGAGGGTATCCCCATTGCGCACCACGTACTCGCGGGTGCCGCGCCCCGGGAAATGAGTGCGCACGTACTCGCGGATCCCGCCATAGATAGCGTCCGCCAACCCCTCCAGGAAGCGCCGTTCGTGCAGTTGGCGATCCTGGCGCGGGTTCGACAGAAACGCCGTCTCCACCAGCACCGACGGAATCATCGGGTCACGCAGTACCTCGAAGTTGGCTCGTTGCACGCGCGGCTCATACAGCGGCTCGACCCGCGCGAGGTGGCGCAGGATGTCACCCCCGAGCCGATCGCCGGCGGCGATCGCCTGATTCTGGAGCAGGTCGGTGAGCACGTAGTTGAGGCGTCGGTCGTCGTGCGAAAAATGCACCCCGTCGATGGTCGGATCCGCGGCGTTCTCCGCGCGCGCCAGCATCCTCGCCTCGGCGTCGCTCGCGCCGTGCTCGGACAGCATATACACGGCGCCCCCCGCGATCCCCGGAGAGCGGGGAAACGAGTTGGCGTGGATCGAGACGAACAGATCGGCGTGGTGTCGCTGCGCATCGAGCACGCGCTCACGCAGGCTGACGTAATAGTTTCCATCGCGTGTAAGAACGGCGCGCATTCCCGGGGTGGCGTCGATCCTGCGCGCCACCATGCGCCCGATGGCGAGCGTCACGGTCTTCTCGTGCAACCCGCCCGCTCCCGTGGTCCCGGGATCGATGCCGCCATGACCGGGATCGACGGCGACGATCACCGGCCCGGTGCGCACGCCCGCGCGCAGTACCGCCCGAGGGTGGTCCGCCCGGCGCGCGGGCGTGCGACGCACCAAGGCGGGCATCGCCTCCTTTCCGAAGACGATCCGCAAGTGCATGGTGTGCCCGCCCCCCCGCCGCACCGTCACCCGGACCGGGGTCGCGCGGTGAAGATCGAACACCAACCGCAGGTCGTGATCGCCGTGCACCCCGACGTGCACGCTGCGCACGACACCCGTTGGCACCGAATGGAAAGCCGCGCCGCGCATCGGGCCTTGGAGATCCAGCACCAATCGCGGCGGACGATCGGAGGAAGCCCAACGATAGGTGGCGGGCCCGCGTACCGCGAGGACGGCGATCGTCGCACCGTGCCGGACTCGAATCGTCAAGGTGCCGGGCCGTGTGCCGGCCGTTGCAGCCGGTGCCGCCAGGACCCAGGCAAGGAGAAGCCAACGCCATGTGCCCGTCCCGCAGCCCGGACCGGATCTCTTGCCGAGTGCCCGAACTCCACTCCCATCCTGCACGCTGCGACACCTGTTTCCATCGCCGCTGCCGACGATCCCGCTCACAGGAACCGTGCCCTGTTTCCGGTTTCCGCCCCAGCAAGCACAAAAAAAACAATGCACAAGACAAGCTAGAGGGTAAACGGTCTTAGATTCACAATGCAACCGTTTGTTTACACGCAAGGGCCGACGCGGAGTCTCACGCCGGCGCGCAATCATCCATGACCGACGTGATGATCGTGTGCGACGCCGAAAGCCGCACCCTGCAAGGCCTCGCACCACTTCACGAGTCATCGGGTGAGCATCGATCATGGCCAAATTCACCGTACTCTGCTAAATTTACCTCATTCCGGCTGCAAGCCGCACCAGCGATCCAGGTCGACACGGGAAAGGGTTGCCGCCTCGACACGCATAGAGTCGGGCATGCGCCCGAGAACATCGGAAACCTCGTTTGCCCCGTCGGCTTTCAATCTCGGTGAGGCGCATAAAATCGTCATCCTCTCCGTCACGAAGGGTGACGACAAACCGCTCGAACACCCGGACAGGTTCCACGCCTCCGATCTGATGCCGCCGTACATCGACTTCGACACCGACGCCTGCTTCAGGTATGTGCGCCGTCTCAATCCGGGCATCGAAACCCCGAGTCCGTCTGCGCGCGACGGCGAAGAACCCGATCGCCGGATGAAAGGGACCGTCGCGAAGTATGCCTTTGAAACCATCGCCCGGGTGATGGACGAGGAGGCCGACGGCGGCACCCTCTTCCCCGAGGGAAGCCGATGAGCTATCTGGAACAGGTGCTGCACGGCATCCCGCGCCGCCCGCTGGCCGTGCTGCTGCTCACGCTGTTCGTGGTCAACCTCGCGTCCTGGCTCGCCGCCTTCGGTCTGGCCGCGATCCAGCCCGGCATCCTCGGCCTGGCCGGGCTGGCCTGGGTATTCGGTGCCCGCCACGCCTTCGACGTCGACCATGTGGCCGCCATCGACAACGTCACCCGCAAGCTGCGCCAGGAGGGCAGGCGACCGGTCGCGGTCGGCTTCTTCTTCGCGCTCGGCCACTCCACCGTCGTCATCGCCCTGTCCGCCGTGATCGCCCTGAGCGCGCGCGGCTTCAAGTCGCAATTCGGCGAGTTTTCCAAATTCGGCGGGATCTTCGGCACCGGCGTCTCGGCCGCTTTCCTGACCCTCATCGGCCTGATCAATCTCGTCGTCCTCTGGCAGATGGTGAAGGTATACCGCGACTACCGCCGAGGGCGCGGCACGCAGGCCCTGCGCGAGGAGAGCATCGACGCCCTGCTCGATCAACGCGGGTTTTTCGCCGGCCTCTTCCGCTTCCTGTTCCGGCGTGTGAGCCGGAGCTGGCACATGTACCCCGTCGGCGTGCTCTTCGGCCTCGGCTTCGACACCGCCACCGAGATCGCCATCCTCGGCATTTCGGCCACCCTGGCCACCACGTCCACCTTCCCGCTCTGGGGCATCATGATCTTCCCCTTCCTGTTCACCGCGGGTATGACCCTGATGGATTCGCTGGACGGGCTGGTCATGCTGCGCGCCTACCACTGGGCCTTGTCCGATGCGTTGCGTCGGCTGTACTTCAACACCATCATCACCGCCATGGCGGTGTGCGTCGCACTGGTCATCGGCACCCTGGAATGGCTGCAGATCCTCGGCCCGGGCCTCGGCGTCAAGGGCGCGTTCCGGGCCTGGCTGGACAATCTCGACTTCGGCACCATCGGGTTTGCCGTCGTCCTCATCATGCTCGCCACCTGGGCGCTCTCCATCGCCTACTACCGCCTGCGCGTCGCCCCGCGCGCCGCATTGGAAAGCAACGGCGACTGACGGATCGACCGGTTCCATGCGCCAGCGTCTCATCCTGCACGCCGATCTCGACGCCTTCTTCGCGTCCGTCGAACAGCGCGACCGGCCGGAGTATCGTGCGCGTCCCGTTGTGGTCGGCGCAGAGCCCGGCCGACGCGGTGTGGTGGCGGCCTGTTCGTATGAAGCCCGACGCTATGGCGTGCATTCCGCGATGCCCATCTCCGAGGCCGCGCGCCGTTTGCCGCCGGAGACGGTCTACGTGCGTCCGCGCATGGCCGTCTATGCGGCGGTTTCGCGCGAGGTCCTGGCGGCCTTGGCCACGATTTCTCCGCTGGTGGAGCCGGTTTCCATCGATGAGGCCTATCTGGACGTCTCCGGCCTGGAGAGGCTGTTCGGGTCTCCGGAGGCGATCGGCCGCCGCGCCAGAGACGCCGTCCGGGAAGCGGTGGGACTGAGCGCATCGGTCGGGATCGGGCCCAACCGCCTGGTTGCGAAGCTTGCTTCCGAGCACCGCAAGCCCGATGGGTTGACGGTGATCCCGCGCGAAGGGGTGCAGGACTTCCTCGACCCGATGCCGCTCCCGGTGTTGCACGGGGTCGGTGCGAAGACCGCCCGCGCGCTGGAACGGATGGGACTGCGCACGGTCGGTGACGTACGCCGGGCGCCGATCGAGGAACTTCGCCGCCGGTTGGGCCACGTGGCCGGAGCCCGCCTCTATGAACGGTGCCGGGGCATCGCCTCGGACACCGTAAACCCCGAGGCCTCGCGCAAATCGATCTCGAAGGAAATCACGTTCGAGGAGGACATCCGCGACCTCGATGTGCTGCGCGACACGCTCCGCTGGGCGGCCCAGGAAGTAGGACACGTGGCCCGGCGGGAGGGACTCAAGGGGACGGTGGTCACCCTCAAGGTCCGCCTCGAAGGTTTCGAGACCCATACCCGCACCCGCACGCTGTCGGTACCCACCGCACGCGACCAGGTCATCTTCCGGGAGGGCTGGGCGCTCTTCCAAACCGGCGGCTGGTCGGGGCGACCCGTCCGGCTGCTGGGAGTCGGAATCGCCGGCTGGAAGGCCGATGTCGGTGCCGATGATCAGGGCGACCTGTTCGGGGACACGGAATCCGGCCCGAAACCCAAAGAAGAACGGATCTATCAGGCGTTGGATGCGGTAACCGCCAAATTCGGAAAGGGAACGGTCGGTTTCGGGGTGCCCAGGCGGAAGGGGTGATTGCCGGCACGCGGGCGGGGGCTCACGGCCCAAATCGTGAACCGTTCACTGAAACGGGGTGGCTCCAAGCCGCAGGCGACCGTCGGCTTCAGAGGTCTGTCAAACGCGGACCATAAGCAGGTCCTTCCAGCCCGTCGCCGTGAAGCCGGCACATGGCAGCCCACAGTTTTGCTTGCGTCGCTCCCAGGAAGGTACAGGCCTGCGCCGGGAAGAGCGCCCGCGGTGGGTCCACGGATTTGTGCAGTGGTACAACCATGAGCACCGTCACAGCGCCATTCGCTACGTCACGCCAGAGCAGCGTCATCGCGGTGCCGATGCAATGCTACTCAGAAGCAACGTGATGCCGTGTATGAAGCGGCACGGAAGCGTAACCCGGAACGCTGGTCTGGCAAGACGAGAAACTGGAATCCCGTTGCCGAGGTCTGGTTGAATCCACCGAAGGAAAATCAGGCGGAGAAAAGCCAGGATCCCAAAGTCGCATGATCAGTGGACGCGACAACTTCGTTGACAAACACCGGATTCGTCTTTCCTCTTGCCCCTCGCCCCGTTTGCGGGGGGTTACCTCCACTCGATACCGTTCCATCGCCTCGGCCAGCGTGGTCGCTTCGGCCTCGGCGCGCGAGATGAACCTTCCGCACGCCATTTCCGCCTCGACGGTCCGCGCCCAGGCCACGGCCTCGGCTTTCAGATCGAAGGTCCGTGTCTGCTGCGGATACCCGCGTTTGCGGATCCGCCGGGCCTGCCAGACCCTGCGGCCATCCGGACCTTGACGCCTCACGAAGGTCGCCATGGTGCACCTCTCGCGGCCGCCTACTGTATCAGTGGCGCAAAACCCAATTCCACGGTCCAGCTTATCGTGCTATCTTAATTTAACCTATTGATTTTAATGGTGCCCGGGGCCGGAATCGAACCGGCATGGCCGTAAGGCCAGCGGATTTTAAGTCCGCAGCGTCTACCTGTTCCGCCACCCGGGCACAGGACGCACAGCGGATTGTACCGGAACGACCCGAGCCAATGGGCGAGCGGACTTGCGAGCGATTCGATGACCATCGGCCGGACGGGTTCCCGGCGGGATGATCTCGTTATCGAGCAATGCCTCCAACCGGGCGACATAGGCATCGCCCTCCGCCTCGGTATCGAAAGTGTATCGAAAGTCAGGTAGACGGGGTTGGGCAGCAGCCCGGCGCGTTTAATTACATAATGCCAAGTATTGCCGCGCCGGCGTTTTGTAGCCATCGTTCGAGCGAGCCCAGAAACTGGAGTACACACCCTGCACGACTATATAACGGGTGTCAGAGGCTTATTTTAGTAGGTTTCCAGAGCCCAAAAGCCGGACCGTGCTTATCGTAAGTTATTGTATAATATGGAGGCTAGGCCCGGAATCGAACCGGGATGGACGGCTTTGCAGGCCGCTGCATAACCACTCTGCCACCTAGCCGGAGGGCGCACGGTTGGGCGCCGGCGCGGCCCCGGGGAGGGGGGGCCGACGGGGTCGCGATGATAGCAAGAGCCTCTGCGGTGGTCCACACCCGCGCCGATCGGTCGCCGGCCCGTGTATCCGATCTCCGGCGCGCATATGTGCCGGGCGGGATCACATCGGGGAGTGGGGGAAGGACCTGGAGCGGGAAACGAGACTCGAACTCGCGACCCCAACCTTGGCAAGGTTGTGCTCTACCAACTGAGCTATTCCCGCGCAGGATGGATCATTGTAGCCGCGCCCTCCCGGCTGTCAAGGTGGACTGGCGGGTCGGGGCGGATCCATCCCGGGCGCGCCCGCCGGCGCCCCTCAGCGCTCGGCGCCTATCGCCGGCCACGCCGCGCGCAGGTATACGAACATCGACCACAGGGTCAGCACCGCGGCGACGTACAGCAGCAGCAATCCCACCGCGTAGGTCGGGAAGGGGCCGATCGAATACTTGTAGAGCAGCAGTACCAGTGCCGCCATCTGTACCGCGGTCTTGAACTTGGCGACCAGCGTGACCGCGACGCGCATGCGCTTACCGATGTGCGCCATCCACTCGCGCAAGGCCGAGATGGCGATCTCGCGTCCGATAATGACCATCGCCGGGAGCACGAAGACGAAGTGCGGATCGTCCTGCACCAGCAGCACCAGGGTCACGGCGACCATGAGCTTGTCGGCGACCGGATCGAGGAACGCCCCGAAGTGCGAGGTCTGCCCGAGGCGCCGGGCGAGGAAACCGTCCAGCCAGTCGGTCGCCGAGGCGACCGCGAACAACACGGCGCAGGCGGCGCGCGCCCCCTGGAACGGGAGGTAGTAGACCAGCACGAACACCGGGATCAACAGGATGCGCAGCGAGGTCAGCAGGTTGGGAAGATTCCACCTCATCGTGCTCAGGGCTCCACTGCGTGCAGCGAATCGTAGATGCGCTGCGCGAGCGCGCGGCTGATGCCGACCACGCCCGCCAGATCGTCCACGCCGGCGCGCGCCACCTCGCGCAGGCCGCCGAATTGGCGCAACAGGCGCCGGCGACGCGTTGGCCCGACCCCCGGGATCGACTCCAGCGATGAAACGTTGCGCGCGCGGGCGCGACGCTGCCGATGCCCGGTGACGGCGAAGCGATGCGCCTCGTCGCGGATCTGCTGGATGAGGTGCAGGGCCGGTGAGTCCGGTGCCGGCAGCAGCGGCACACCGCCGCCTGCGCGGTACAGAACCTCGGCGCCCGGGCGCCGGGCCTCGCCCTTGGCGATACCGAACAGCGCCACCCCGCCGATCTGCAACTCCTCCAGCACGCGCCGCGCCTGCTCGACCTGGCCACGCCCCCCGTCGATGAACAGCACGTCCGGCAGCGGCGCCTCGCCGCGGCGGATACGCGTGTAGCGCCGACTCACCGCCTGATACATCGCCGCGTAGTCGTCGCCGGGAGCGATGCCGCGCAGATTGAAGCGCCGATAATCGGACTTCAGGGCTCCGGCGGCGTTGAACACCACGCACGAGGCGGTGGCCGCCTCGCCCATCGTGTGGCTGATATCGAAGCACTCCAGCCGCTGCGGCGTCTCCTCGAGCGCCAGGGCCTCGCGCAGCGACTCGAGGCGATCGGCCATGCCCGCGCGGCTCGACAGGCGCATGCCCACCGCCTGTTCGGCATTGAGCGCCGCCATGCGCAACCAGCGGGCGCGTTCGCCGCGCACCCGGGAGGAGATCGCAACCCGGTGGCCGGCACGCGCCGCGAGCACCCGCTCGAGCAGCTCCGGCTCCTCCGGGACCGCATTGACCAGGATCTCACCGGGAATTTCTCCGGGCGCTTCGCGTGCCGCGTAGTACTGGGAGAGGAACGCACCGAGAACCTCCCCGGCGTCCGCGCCCTCCGGGACCCGCGGCGTGAACTCCTTGTTGCCGAGGTTGCGCCCCCCGCGCACGAAGAACACCTGTACACTCGCCGCGCCGCCGCGCACCGCGGCGGCCACGAGATCGAGGTCGCCGCCCTCGCCGCTTACGTACTGGCGCTCGCACACGCGGCGCAGGCTCGCGATACGGTCCCGGCAGCGCGCCGCCTCCTCGTAGTCGAGACGCGCCGCGGCCTCTTCCATGCGCTGCGCCAGTTCCTCGATCACCGTGTCGCCCCTCCCTTCCAGGAAGCGCAGCGTGCGTTCCACGTCCTCGCGGTAGCGCGCCGGCTCCACCCTACCCGCGCACGGCCCCGAACAGCGCCCGATCTGGTACTGCAGGCACGGGCGCGAGCGGTTGCGAAAGAAGCCGTCCTCGCACTGGCGTACCTGGAAGATCTTCTGCAGCAGATTCAGGCTCTCGCGCACCGCGTGCGCCGAGGGATACGGACCGAAGTAGCGCCCCGGCGCACGTTTCGAGCCGCGGTGGAAGGTGAGGCGCGGGTATTCGTCGTCGGTGGACATGCGGATATACGGATAACTCTTGTCGTCGCGCAGCAGGATATTGTAGCGGGGGCGCAGATCCTTGATCAGGTGGTTCTCGAGAAGCAGCGCCTCGGCCTCGGTATGGGTGACGGTGACCTCCACCCGGCGCATCTGCGCAAGCATCACGCGCGTCTTTCCGTTGCTCGCGGTTGCGCGGAAGTAGCTCGCCACGCGCTTGCGCAGGTCGCACGCCTTTCCCACGTAGAGCACCCGGGCACCGGCACCCACCATCCGGTAGACCCCCGGACGGTGCGGGACCGTGCGCAGGAAGGCGCGCGGCTCAAATGCTTCTTCGACCCCGGCTTTCGCCATGGCGGCATTATACGGGATGGACGCGCCCCCGCCCCGGATCCATGGCCGGCGGCCGGCGGACTTGGGAGGTTCTGTCGCGGCAGCGGGAGATCGGTCCATTTTTCGATCGTTTTCGTTGAATAATGCCCGCTATTCGCCTCAAACGATCGAAAAACGGTCCTCGATCCTCCGCTCGCCCCGCCACGACCCCCCTAAATCCGACGAGCCGCCAAGGGAGCGACTTCCACCGCCTGCGTATCGCCGTGTGCCAGATCTATCCGCAACAAATTGTGGTCGTTGGTATTCGCCACCCACAGTGCGTCGCCCTCGACGCTGATCCCGCCCGGCTCGATCATCCGCTCGCCGACATCGAGGCCGCACACCTCGCGGGTGGTGAGGTCCAGGCGTTTGATCTTGTGGTTGAAGGTATCGGCGATCCACAAGACCCTGCGTGCCGCGTCCGCCGCCACTCCCTGCGGGTGCTGGAGCTTCGCCTCCAACCCGGTGCCATCCGCATCCCCGAACTCGAACAACCCGGTGCCCACGATCGTCTCGATCCACTCGCGCCCCAGTTCGATGACGCGGATCGCCGAGCTCTCCGAGTCGGCGACATACAGGCGCCCGCCGGCGAGCGCCAACCCGGAGGGCTGCGCTAGTGCGGCCGAGCGCAGCGGTCCGTCGGCAAGATCCTCACGGCCGCTGCCGGCAAGCACCTCGATGACGTTGCGCCTGAGGTTCAGGCGCCAGATCTGGTGCTGACCGGCCATGGCGATATAGAGGGAACCGTTGTCGTAGACCAGATCCAACGGCGAGTTGAGCGCCGCCTTCAGGGGATTCGTGAAGCGGTCCCCGGCATAGCGGCCCTGCTCTCCGGTGCCGGCGACGGTCTGCACCCCGCCGTGCAGCAGGTCGATGCGGCGAATCGAGTGATTGCCGGTATCGGCTACGAACAGGTGTTCATCGACGCGCACCAGCCCCTGCGGGTCATTGAACGAGGACTCCTCCAGCCGCCCGTCGAGCAGGCCGAGCGATCCGGAGCCGAAGGCGCGCACTACCGAGCCGTCGGCGCGCAGCTCCAGGACCCGGTTGTGACCGCTGTCGCTCACGTACACCCGCCCGCCGGCGGCGTGCACCTTGCCCGGGAAACTCAGCGGACCGCGCGGCTCGGGTCGCGGGCATACGGCCACCGGCTCGTGGCGCCGCAGACCGCGTTCCTCGGCCGCCTGCAGGTGCTCCTGGATGAGCCGATCGAGCTGGCGCCGGCGCCCCTCGCCGGGGAGCGCGCCGACGACGTAGCCCTCGGGATCGATGAAAATGATCGTCGGCCACGCACGCACGCCGTACTGACGCCAGACCGTGTACGTGGGGTCATTGGCGACCGGATGGCGGATGTGGGAACGGTTGACGGCCTTGAGTACGTTCGTCGTGACCTTCTCGTTGGGGAACTTCGGCGAGTGCAGGCCGATCACGGTCAACCCGTCGGGATACTTCTGCTCCAGGTAGTGCAGGTCCGGGAGCACGTGCAGGCAGTTGATGCAGCAATACGTCCAGAAATCCAGCAACACGACCTTGCCCCGCTGATCCGCGATCCGCACTGGGGCGTCGCAGTTCACCCATTCCAGGACATCGGGCAGTTCCGGAGCCCGGATGCGGGATTCGCTCATGGGCCAGTGACCTCGTCTGCGGCGCACGGGGGAAATCGCGCCGAAGCATGCTGCGCGCAATGGTATCACGGTCGCGGGGAGAGCCGCGTCGGCGGGGGGACTCAGGTGTCGGCGATCATTCCGTGGTGATGGGCGAGGCGTACCATCTCGACCTCGGAGCGCACGCCGAGCTTGCCGCGCAGGCGTTGGCGGTAGGTATGGATGGTCTTCGGACTGAGACACAATCGATGCGAGATCTCGCCCACCGACTTGCCCTGGGCCACCAGCAGCAGTACCTGGAACTCGCGCTGCGACAGATCCCCGAACGGGGCGGCGCCGTCGCCGTTGAGGCGCGCCAGCACCCAGCGGCGCGCCAGGTCCCGACCCACGTAGCGGCGCCCGGCGGCGACCTCGCGGATCGCCGCGGCCACCTCGTCCACGGGCGACTCCTTGCTGAGAAAACCGGCCACCACGCGCCGGGCCCAGCCGCGCGGCACTACGAAGTTGACATGTTCGGTGATCAGGATCAGGCCCAGCGACGGGAAATGGCGCCGCAGGTGCAGGATCCCGTCCAAGACGTCGATCTCCGGGACGTTGACCACCACGAGCGCCACATCGGCGGCGCGCCGCCTCAGGACCGCGGCCGCCTCCCGGCCAGAGGTGACCGCACCCGCGATCACGAATTCCGCGTGATCCTCCAGCAGGCGGCACAGTCCGTCTCGGACCAGCACATGGCTGTCGATGAGCAGAACGCGGATCATGGCCCCGAATCTCAGGCGATAACACCCTGAATTGTTAGCGGCAGCGCGCGGGTTTGCTTGAAGATCGGATCGCGAGAAGAACGAAGGGGCCACAGGTTCGCCCCGCTCCACACACGCACAGGGGCCGGGAAGCGCGGAGGATCCGCAACCCGGACCCCGGCTGCATCATTCACCTTGATTCGATCCGGAGGGGATCTGTGGCGGCCCGCGGCCGCGCTATGGGGGGGCGGTATCGGCCATGCCGTAACGCAACGCGAGGCGCGTCAATTCAACGTCGTTTCCGATACCGAGTTTGCCGTAGAGCCGATAGCGGTAGGTGTTGACGGTCTTGGGGCTGAGTCCGAGCATCTCGGCGATGCGCTGCGCGCTGTGCCCGCGCGTGAGCAGGCCCATCACTTCCAACTCGCGATGGGATAGGGTATCGAAGGGCGAGCGCACGCCGCCGGGCAGCAGCGAATGGGCCAGTTGCTGGGCGATGTCGCTACCCACGTAGCGCTCGCCCCGGTGCACGGCACGGATCGCCGAGAGGAACTCCTCCACGGAACAGGCCTTGCTGAGAAAGCCCGTCGCGCCGCTCTCCAGGAGCGTCCCCGGATAAGGCTCGGCGCCCTGCGGCGTGAGTACGATGATCTTCAGCACCGGCGCGCGCGCGAGCAATGCCTGCACCGTCACAGCCGCCGTGACGCCGGGCGGGCGTACGTCCATCAACAGCACGTCCGGCGCATCGGCCTGCACCCGGGCGAGGACCTGTTCGGCGTCGTCGGCCTCCCCTACCACCAGAACCCCGGGCGCCTCCTCGAGCAACCGGCGCAATCCGGCGCGCACCAGACGATGGCTGTCCACCAGGACGACCCGGATCACGGCACCCTCCCCGACCGGCGTCCGCGCCCCGAAATGGGCGCGAGGCTTACGTCATTGTGCAACAGACGACTAGCCGATTGTAGGGATTTTTGCCCGTGCGTCGGCCCGCGTGAGTACGACGGCGAGAAAACCGCCCACGAGACAACGTGCCGGCGCCAGCACTTCGATCGCGCGCGCCGCCGGTCCACCCGATGGCATGAACACGGCGCTGCGAGCGGTCAGGCGGGCCTGCGGCTGCAGACCGCGTGCCCACTGCCGAACGTCGGCGAAGCGGTCCCAACGCGCCCCCGCGTAGCCGCCGCGCCCGTGCTTGCGATGATGCAGGAGACTCGCCCGGTTGAGCAGACCGAGGACCACCCCGGTGCGCGCGACCCGCCATGCCTCGCGCAACGCACGGGCGGGATCGGCGATGAAGCACAGGCTGGTGACGGCCGCCACCCAGTCGAAGGTGCCGGAGGGAAACGGCAGTACCCCGGCGTCGGCGCGCACGTAACGCACACCGGTGTCGAGCGCCGCGGCGTATCCGAGCATGGCCGGGTCCGGGTCGACCCCGGTCACTCCAAAGCCCGCCGCCGCGAAGCGGCGGCTGAACCGCCCGGTGCCGCACCCCACATCGAGCAGCGTCCCGCCCGCTGCGGGGGCCATCAGGCGGCGCAGCAGCGCGAACTCGCGCGCCGCGATCCATGCCCCGCGCGGCGTGTCATACCAAGCGTCATAGTCCTGGGGCCGCAAACGATCAGCCATCGAGCGTGCGCTTCATCTCCTCGTACTCGGTCTTGGAGATTTCGCCGCGCGCGAACCGCCGGTCGAGGATCTCGCGCGCCGTCTCCCGCGGCGGCGGCGTGCCGTGAGCGTCCCCGCGCGCTCCGCGCAGCAGCGCCACCACAAGCAGCACCAGAACCAGCAAGAAGATCGATGGGAATATCCACATCCAACCGAAACCATGGCTCATCCACCATGTGCCTTGTCCCATCCCGCCCTCCTCCATACTTATATCAAAACCACGGGACTTGCGGGCAATCTATTGTTAAATCACAGAAAAAGACTAGAGAACCCGCCCCGCGCAGTTGGCGGAGAGGGAGGGATTCGAACCCCCGGACCCTTGCGGGTCAACGGTTTTCAAGACCGCCGCCTTCGACCGCTCGGCCACCTCTCCGACCGGAGAAGCATAGCCGAACGACCCGGGGTTGGACCACCGGAGTTGGTTTCGCAGGCATTCAGCCTCATGTTAAGGTGGAACTCGGCTCGCTGGACATGCTCTAATATTTTGCCGGGCATACCATGACGCCCTGAACTGTGGAGGCCATTGACACCATGAGACCGTATCCGGAAACGATTCCGCGCACCGCAGCCGGCGGCATCGCCGTCAACAAGGTGATTCGCAACACCTACATGCTGCTGTCGATGACGCTGTTGTTCAGCGCCGCGACGGCGGGCTGGGCGGTGGTCAACCATGCCCGGCCGATGAGTTGGATCGTCGTGATGGTGGGGTATTTCGGTCTGTTGTTCCTCACGAGTGCGCTACGCAACAGCACCTGGGGGCTGGCGTCGGTCTTCGCTCTGACCGGCTTCATGGGCTACACGCTGGGTCCGGTGATCAGCATGTATCTGGCGCTGCCGAACGGCAGCCAGATCGTGATGAGCGCCCTCGGCGGCACCGGGGTGATTTTCCTCGGGCTCTCGGCTTACGCACTGATCAGCCGCAAGGATTTCAGCTTCATCGCCGGCTTCGTGATGATGGGGATCCTGGTGGCGTTCCTGGCGGGCATCGGGGCGATGGTATTCAATATGCCGGGCCTACAGCTTGCGGTGTCGGCGATGTTCGTGCTGCTGATGAGCGGCTACATCCTCTATCAGACGAGTGCGATGATCCACGGCGGTGAGACCAACTACATCATGGCGACCGTCTCGCTCTATGTCGCCATCTACAATCTGTTCCTGAGTCTGCTGCAGTTGCTGGCGGCGTTCAGCGGCAACAACCGCTGATCCCCCGCCGGACGTCCCCCCGGCCCCGGCCCGCACGCGGACCGGGGCCGTTGTTTTTTGGGGCTCCTCGGCAGAATTCGTGGGCGAATGTGCCGTGATTTTGGTCGAGAAGCGGAGGAACGGGAAGCTCTGCAAAGTGGTTCCAGCGGAGCGACCCGGTGTTTCTGAGGTACGCCCTGCGCAGGGTGGCCTGTTCGGCGTGTGGGGTGCGGGTGGAGACGATGGCATGGGTGTCGGGGAAGGGCCGTCCGCCCCGGGCCTATGCTTGGTTCCCGGCCCGCTGGGCGCAGCGGCTGTCCTTGGAAGGAGGCGGCGCAAGGCGTGACACCGCAGAGACACCTCGTGACACCGCTCTGCGGTGTCACGCTTTTCGCCGCGAGCTCACGCATACCATCCGCCCCCGGCCGGTGAGTAGCCGACGGCTGCCTCATGCCCTGCTCGATGGTCAGGTTTTGTCGCGGTGTGTCGCTTCCAAGCCGCATCTCGACGTCGGAGGAAGTGCGGACGATTGTATCGGTAGAGCGGTAGCGGTTCCTTGCCATGATGCGGACCCCTCCATCACCTCCCGGCGCAGAGTGCCTACCGATGGGTGACACCGCAGAGCGGTGTCACCCGATGTCCAGATGTGCGGTGTCACCCGATGTGGATGCTGCGTGCTCACCGCGCGCTCCTGCTCAACGGGTTTCGCGCAAAAGGTCCGTTCTCCAGCGGAGTCGTTGAGGGTTTCAACACCAAAGCAAAACCGACCTCCGGAAAATCCTTCGGCTTTCGCACTTGCCACGGCGC
>VAPE01004501.1_pt1 | contig 20598 bp, 16 predicted proteins | sample 3393911 | NCBI WGS metagenome assembly VAPE01 (sample SAMN08290436, study PRJNA428436) | hydrothermal vent metagenome | isolation source: Deep-sea hydrothermal vent chimney | place: Atlantic Ocean: South-mid Altantic Ridge
CCTGCGACCGGCGGCGTTTGCGGGCACCCCGGTCGGCGCCGGAGAAACCGACGGTGGCGGCACTGGATGCGCGGGCGCCGGATCCGACGGGCGGATCGGTTTGGGGGACGCCTCCGCTTCCGGGATCACCTCCGGAGAAGGGGCGGATACGGCGACGATCTCATCAACGACGTCCGAGGGGGGGGGCTCTCGGCTCATGGGGAGCCCCTCGAACTCCTCCGCCGGCTCTTCCGGGGAGTCCAGGTCCTGCAGCCAGGGGAGGACGAAATCCAGCGACGGCGGGACCGGTTCCGGATCCGGAAGTCGCTTTCGCAGCCGCGCCCGGGGTTTCTCGCGGACGGGCGCGGACGGCGTCGGGACGACAGGGGGGGAGCTCACGGCCCCTCCCGGCGGATCGATCGACGCGATGGCCTGGTAGGCCGCTTTGATCCGCGAGGCCTCTTCCCGCTCGCGACTGCGCACCTGTTCGGCGTCGAGGCGCTGCTCGAGGACGGTCACCGCCTCGCGCATACGCTGCGCCTCCGCTTCGGCGACATGACGCGCCGCCTCGGCCTGTTCCCGAACCTTGCGCACCTCGGCCTCGGCCTGTTTCCGAACCTTACGCATCTCGGCCTCGGCCTGTTCCCGGACCCGGTGCACCTCGATCTCGGCCCGATCCCGGGCGCTCTCCGCCTCGGCCCGCAGCCGCGCCTCGCTCTCGACCCGTTGCCGGGCGGCCTCGGCCTGCGCGGCGCGTTCCGCCTCCTCGGTCGCCTTGCGTTGCGCGGCATCCACCTCCGCCCGCAGCCTCGCGACCTCGGCCTCGGCACGCCGCCGTCGGGCGACCTCGGAGGCCTGCACGCGCAGCACCTCCTGCTCGGCCTGCTTGCGCGCCGCTTCGATCGCCACCTGGCGCCGGGCGGCCTCGGCCTCACGCACCTGCTCCGCTTCCTGTTCGGCGCGATGCCGCGCAAGCGCCGCTCGCGAGGACTTTATGCGCTGTGCCTGGGCGCGTCGTTCGAGCACACTCAGCTCCGAACGTAGCCGCCGCACTTCCTCCTCCGCAGCCACACACGCCGCCTCGGCATCGCCGCGTCTATGCGCCACCTTATCGCCCAACTCCGTGACCTCACAGGAATCCGTCCGACCCCGCTCGAGCATCGTGTCCAGGAAGTCGACATCGATGCGCACGATAGACACGGGGCTCACGGCCCGGGCGGTGAACCGGCGCGGCTGGTGAGGGGCGAGCGGGTAGCGAGCGGGATCGCTCCCGGCGAGCAGGCCCTGGGTCGGCTCGCCGGGAGCGGCCAACTCGACCTCTCCGGAGAGCAGGTACACGGCCTTGCCGTCCCGCTCCCCGGCCTCGAACACCCGCGCACCGACCGGCAGTTCCTCGATGGGGAACTTGCGCGCCAGTTCCCGGAGGTGGTCCGGAGTCAGGGAGTGCAGGGGAACCAACTCCCGTAGCCAGACCGTATCGACGAGTCTTTTTGCCGCTCCCATACTTGGTCCCGAATCCGGTCAGTGCGCGCCGGAACCCCGACGACGTAATGCTACAATGACGGCGGCCCGGACGCGCATTTCTTGAGGGCCGCGGGCGGCAGCGCCCCAACCACGGCATAACCCCGAACGTCGCCGGCGGGCCAAGAGACCCGCCCTACCGCGAAACACACACCGTGACGACCCGGTAGAGCCGGGCTCGCCCGGCCAACGTCGTTGGAATCCGCAACGCCGTCGAAATCCCGGGCGTCGCCGGCGGGGCTCGCCCCGCCCTACGGAACCCATGACGTCCGCGGAACCCCGGTAGGGCCGGGCTCGCCCGGCCGGCACCGTGGAACCGCGCATCCGCGACGCACCAACGCAACCGGCGGGACGAGCCCCGCCGATTGCGACCGCCCCCGCCCCTTCCCCGGCTTCAATACCCGGTCGAGGCCATGTCCGCCGCGGCCGCGAAATCCTCCAGGTACCCCACTCCGGTATCGATGCCGCCATCGGCGTGCAGTGCCAACCAGCGATATCCGGGGGCGGCGCAATCCAGTGCAAACTCATCGCTGCGGCGTCTGAACTGGAAACAGGTGGAAGGACTGCCCAAGATTCGCACACCGGCGCGCCGCGTTTCAAATTCCTGGTGGATGTGCCCGCAGAGCACCGCCCGCACCTGCGGGTGGCGATCGAGCACAGCGAACAATTCGGTGGCGTTCTGCAACCCGATGGCGTCCATCCAGCGGCTGCCGACGGGGACCGGCGGGTGATGCAGGCAGACGAGGGCGTGGTGGTCGGGATAGCGCCCCAGATCCTCGTCCAGGGACCGCAATCCGGTGTGGGCCACTCGGCCCGCATCACCACCGTCCGCGATGCGGGAATCGAGCAGTACGATCTGCCAGCGCCCGACACGCACGCTGCGCGGATCGCACACGCCGGCGTCGGCGAGCACTTCGTGCATTACTTGCGGGTCGTCGTGGTTTCCGGGCACCCAGTACCCGGGCGCGGCGAGGGAGTGCAATAGGGCGCGCAGTCGCGCATACCCTTCGCGAGCATGGTCATGGACCAAGTCGCCGGTGGCGAGCACCAGGTCGGCCGGCCCATGCTCGCACCAAGCCTGTTCCAGGACCTGTTCGAGGGACCGCCGGGTATTGATACCGAGCAGGGTCCGATCGGCGTCACGATACAGGTGCGTATCCGTGATCTGGAGGACCCTCAAGCTCTCGGCGGGCGGGCCGGAAGGCCATCCGGCCCTGTCACGGACCGCGCCCCAATGGAGAGGAACCGGACCGCCGTGCGCCGGTGGTGGAAACCGCCTTGCCTTCTGTCGAGCGAGCATGATGATAACCGGATCCCACCGATCACGCGCCGGGGGCCCCCGCCCCCCTGAGCAACCGGACCTTTACCCTATCGGATTCACGGTACGAGTATGTGCTCTCAGTCGCACTTCGGGAAAGCGAGGAAGTCACCAAGTTCGCGACCAACCCCTGCCCGGGGCTCATCCGCGTGACTCGATGCGCCATGGTCTGCACCACGCGCCACGCGCTCAGCAGCGCGCCGACGGCGGGATGCGAGCACGCACGCCCCCCCCGGGCTACCGTCGCACCCCGCTCCGAATCCTTACGGTGTTGTGATCAGACCGGCTTGCCGGGGGCGATCCGTTTGACGAAGACCTTGGAATTGCGCTGGTAGTTGTAGAGTTCCCGGCGCCGGATCGACAGTTCACGCGGCGCGGCCGGCTCGAAGCCGCGCTCGCGGAACCAGTGCGCGGTGCGCGTGGTGAGCACGAACAGCCGCGTGATTCCCAGGGCCGCGGCCCGGCGCTCCACGTAGCGCAGCAGCGCATCGCCGCGACCGACGCGCTGATAGTCCGGGTGTACCGCCAAGCAGGCGAGTTCGGCCCCCCGTTCCTCCGGGAACGGATACAGGGCGGCGCAGGCGACGATCATCCCGTCGCGTTCCACCACCGAGAAGCGGTCGATCTCCATCTCCAGGCGCTCGCGTGAACGCCGCACCAGGATCCCCTCGGCCTCCAACGGGGCGATCAACTCCAGGATCCCGCCCACGTCCTCGATGGTGGCGGCGCGCAGGCCTTCGAACGTCTCGGAGGTGATCAGGGTGCCGGCCCCGTCGCGCGTGAACAGCTCGATCAGCAGAGCGCCGTCGACGCGCCGACTCACCAAGTGCACGCGCGCCACGCCGCCGCGGCAGGCGTGCACCGCCATCGCGAGCTGCCGGGCCACGTCCTCCGGCAGCCGGCGCCGCCCGCGCAGCAGCCCTTCGGCGTCCGCCGGGCCGAGTTGCGGGATCAGCCTCCGGCGCCCGTCCAGCACCCCGTCGGCCTCGACCAGCCCAAGCAGCTTATCGGCACGCAGGGCGAGCGCCGCGGCCGCCGCCACGTCCTCGGCGCTCAGATTGAAGACCTCGCCGGTCGGCGAATAGCCCAGCGGAGAGAGCAGCACGACGGCCCCACCCTCGAGCTGGCGCCGGATCGCCTCCGCATCGATGCGGCGCACCTCGCCGGTGTGCCGGTAATCGGTGCCCTCGCGCACCCCCAGGGGACGCGCCACCACGAAGTTCCCGGAGGCCGCCCGGATGCGGGCACCGGACATGGGCGTGTTGGCGAGCCCCATGGACAACAGCGCCTCGATCTCCACGCGCACGCTGCCCGCGGCCTCCTTCACGCAGGCGAGCGCGTCCGCGTCGGTGACCCGCAAGCCGTTTACGTAGTGGATCTGCGTACCGCGCTCGCGCAGACGCCGCTCGATCTGCGGGCGCGCACCGTGCACCAGCACCAATCTCACGCCGAGGCTGTGCAGCAGCGCGATATCGTGCACCAGCGTCGGGAACGCGGGATCGGCAACGGCCTCGCCGCCGAAGACCACCACGAAGGTGCGGCCGCGGTGGGCATGGATATACGGGGCGGAGTCCCGGAACCACTGGACGTGAGCGGCGTACTCTTTTCGGCTGCGCGCCAAGATTCGGTTCCCCCGGGGCGGATCCTGCCCGCGGCGTATTGTTGACCGGGAACCGGGCGCGAGACAAGCGCGGCGCCGCCGGATCACTTCACGAGTTGGTTCAGATCGAAGATCGGCAACAGGATGGCGATCACGATCAACAGCACCATGGCGCCCATGACCAGGATCAGCAGCGGCTCGAACAGACCCAGCAGCGCCGAGATCAGGGTTTCGATCTCGCGCTCCTGAGTGACCGCCGCCCGCTCCAGCATCCCCTCCAAATCGCCGCCGGCCTCCCCGCTGGCGATGAGGCTGAGCATCATGGGTGGAAACAGCCCGCTCGCCTCCAGGGCGCCGTGCAGGCTCGCCCCCTCGCGCACCCGCGCCGCGGCATCCTCGACCGCTTCGCGCATCGGCACGTTGGACATCACCTGCGCGGAGATGCGCAGGGCCTCCAGCACGGGGACCCCCGCCGCCACCAGAATGCTCAGGGTGCGCGAGAAGCGCGCGGTGTTGAATCCCCGCACGAGGCGTGCGAGCAGCGGCAGACGCAGTTGGAAGCGGTGGAATTTCCGGCGCGGGCCGGGCTGGCGCAGCAGATAGACCGTGCCGCCCACGACGGCCGCGAGCCCCGCGAGCAGCACCACCCCGTGGGCGCGCAGGAAATCGCTGAGCGCGATCAGGCCGCGCGTGAGCACCGGCAGTTGCTGGTTCATGTTGGCGAACACCTGCACCACCTGCGGCACCACGTAGGTCAACAGCCCGGTGGTCACCGCGAGCGCCACGACCGTCAGCAGCACCGGATACAGCAACGCCAGTTGCACGCGCTGGTGCAGCACCTGGCGGGTCTCGGTATAGTCGGCGAGCCGTTCCAGGACCGTGTCGAGGTATCCGGACTGCTCACCGGCGCCCACGGTCGCGCGGTAGAGTTCCGGAAAGACCTGCGGGAAGTCGGCGAGCCCGGTGGCCATGTCGTGGCCCTCCATGATCCGCGAGCGCACCGCGAGCAGCATGCTCTTGATGCGCGGCTTCTCGCTCTGGCGGGCCACCGAATGGAAGGCCTCCTCCAGGGGCAGACCGGCGCGCACCAGGGTGGCCAACTGGCGCGTGATCAGCGCGAGATCGGTGGCGCCGATGCGCCGGCGCAGGACGGCACGCCCGGGCGCGGCGGTACCCGACTCGCGGCGCACGACCTCTTCCACCGAGAGCGGGGCCAGACCCTGCTCACGCAGGCGCTGGCGGACCTGGCGCGGGGTGTCGCCCTCCATGACGCCGGAGCGCTCCTTGCCGCGCGCGTCGAGCGCGTTGTATTCGAAGGCACCCATGAACCTCGTGCACCACCCCTGCCGGCAACCGCGCCCCCGCCCCGGGGGGCGCGGCGCGCGGAATCAATCCTCGCGCGTCACGCGCAGCACCTCTTCCACCGACGTGTCGCCGGTCAGGATCCGCCGCCTCCCGTCCTGGCGGATGCTCGGCCCCAGGCGCCGCGCATAGGCCTCGAGTTCATGCTCGCCGGCCCCGTCGTGGATCATGGTGCGCATCGAGTCGTCCAGCGCCACCAGCTCGTAGATTCCGGTGCGGCCGCGGTAACCCAGGGACTTGCACTGCTCGCACCCGTTGGGGCGGTACAGCGTGGGCGGCGCCGCGGCGTCCAGGCCCAGCGCCTCGCACTCGGCCTGCGACGGGCGGTACGAGATCTTGCAGTGCGGGCACAGCAGCCGCACCAGCCGTTGCGCCAGGGTGCCGATCAGGCTGGAGGCCAGCAGGAACGGCTCCACGCCCATGTCGCGCAGGCGCGTGACCGCACCCACCGCGGTGTTCGTATGCAAGGTCGAGAACACGAGGTGCCCGGTGAGGCTCGCCTGGACGGCGATCTGCGCGGTTTCCAGATCGCGAATCTCGCCGACCATCACCACGTCGGGGTCCTGGCGCAAAATCGCGCGCAGACCACGGGCGAAAGTCAGGTCTACCTTGGTGTTGACCTGCGTCTGTCCGACGCCGTCGAGATAGTATTCTATGGGGTCCTCGACGGTCATGATGTTGCGGCTGCGATCATTGAGCCGCGTAAGCGCCCCGTACAGGGTCGTGGTCTTCCCGGAGCCGGTCGGCCCGGTAACCAGGACGATGCCGTGCGGGCGGTGGATGACCTGATCGATCACGTGCAGGGTCTCGACCGCCATGCCCAGGTGTTCCAGATCCAACCGCCCCGCCTGCTTGTCGAGCAGGCGCAGCACGACGCGCTCTCCGTGCCCCGAGGGCAGGGTGGAGACGCGCACGTCCACGGCGCGCCCGGCGATGCGCAGCGAGATCCTCCCGTCCTGGGGCAGGCGCTTCTCGGCGATGTCGAGCCGCGCCATGACCTTCACCCGGGAGACGATCAGCGACGCGAGTTGGCGCGGCGGCGTGAGCACCTCGCGCAGCACGCCGTCGACCCGGAAGCGCACCACGAGGCGGGTCTCGAACGGCTCGATGTGGATGTCCGAGGCATCCTCCTTGACCGCCTCGGTGAGCAGCGCATTGATGAGCCGGATGATGGGGGCGTCATCCTGGCTCTCGAGCAGATCGGCGGGCTCGGAGAGCTGCCGGGCGACCCGCGAGAGGTCCATCTCCTCGCCGAGGTCGCCCATCATGGACATGGCGTGATGGGTGCCCTCCTGGTACGTCGATCCAAGCAGCAGGTCGAACTGCTCGGGCGAGACGCGGCGCAGGCGCAGGGGCCGCCCCAGGAAACGGCGCAACTCGGCCAGGCTCCGGCTGCGCACGCCTTCCCGGCAGGCGACGACCGCGGCACCCTCCTCCTCGCCGGTGACCAGGACGCCGTGGCGGCGCGCGAACACGAACGAGGGCCGAACCGGACCCGCGGTCTCCGCCGCGGCGCCCCCCCCGTCGACCTCCGGCCCCGGCCCGCCCGCGGGGGGCGCGTCGCGATCGCGTTCCAGCAAGGATTCGTTCGCCATCGCCGCGCCGGTCAGTGCGATCCTGAAGCGGCCGCATGGGGGCGGGCCGGGGCCGGAGACCGCGGCTCGAAGGGCGGCGGCAGGCGGGTATCCGCCCCCGGCGCGGGCAACCTGGGCAACATCGGCGCCTTCTCCCCGGGCATGAGGAATACGCCCTTGCTCTGCAAAGCCATCTGCTGAGCGCGGATGTAGTCGTACTTCTCGTCGGTGTAGTCACGCGCGCGCCCGGCGTCGCGCAGGATCACCGGACGCAGGAACACCATGAGGTTGGTCTTGTTCAGTTGGCTCTGCCGCGAGCGGAACAACGCGCCGATCACCGGCAGATCGCCGAGGATCGGCACCTTCTGCTCGGTCTCCTTGTGGATCTGATCGATCAGCCCGCCGAGCACGACGATCCTGCCGCTGTCGACCAGCACGGTGGTCTTGATGGAGCGCTTGTTGGTGATGACGTCCGCGGCCTGCGTGCTGTTGGTGAGGCTGGAGACCTCCTGCTGGATCTGCAGCTTGACGGTATTGCCCTCGTTGATCTGCGGCTTGACCTTGAGCGTGAGGCCGACGTCGTGGCGCTGGATGGTCTGAAACGGCGTCACGACGCCGGCGGTGGCCCCGGTATTCGTGTACCGCCCGGTCACGAACGGCACGTTCTGTCCGACGATGATCTCCGCCTCCTGGTTGTCCAGAGTCAGCAGGGTCGGAGTGGACAGGATGTTCGTCGAAGATTCCGAGGCCAGGGCCTGGATGAGCGTGGAGATGTTCAACACCTGCGTCCCGAACAGCGCGCTGGTCCCGCGGATGAAGCCCACCGAGAGACCGGTGCCCACGGACAGCGGGTTCTGCATCATGTTGGTCAGCGAAGGGCCGGCGGCGTTGAAGTTGGTCCCGCCGATCGGACCCCGGCTGTCGAGGTTCTGCGCGGCGTTGAACTGCACGCCGAGCTGGGCCGCGTTGTCGGCGGAGACCTCGGCGATCACCGCCTCCACCAGGACCTGGGCGCGGCGGATGTCGAGGCGCCGGATCACCCCGCGCAGCGAACGTTGCATGTCCGGCGGCGCCGTGATCACCAGGGCGTTGGTGCTCTCGTCGGCGGCGATCTCCACGTCCTGCGCCTGCGCGACCGCCGCGCCCTTGCCCCCCTTCGTCGCCTGCCCCTTGACCACCGACTGGAGTACCGGCACCAGCTTCTTGGCATCGGCGTAATGCAGGTAGACCACCTGCGTGTTGCCGGTGGACTGCATCGGCGTATCCAGGTGCGCAACGAGGGCCTTGAGCCGCAGGCGATCGCTCGCATCGCCGCCGATCAACACGCTGTTGGTGCGCGCGTCGGCCACCACGACCGGGGCCGCGCCGGCGCCCCCGCGGCCCCGGCGCTCGGACTGCAGCAAGGAGGTCAATATGCGCACCACGTCGCCGGCCGAGGCGTGCCGGAGCGGGACGATGTCGACCCCGCTGGAACTGGAGCTGTCGATGCGCCGGATGATGCGCACCATGCGCTCGACGTTGTCGGCGCGATCGGAGATCACCAGCATGTTGGACGAAGGATACGCCGCGAGGTGACCCTGCTGCGGGACCAGCGGGCGCAGGATCGGCACGAGTTGCGCCGCGGAGACGTTGCTGACGTGGATCACCCGGGTCACCATCTCGTCGCCCACGCCGGGATGGCGGCGGGTGACGACGGGGATCGCATCCTGCTTGGCGGTCACGTCCGGGACGATCTTGATCACGTTGCCGGCGGGCACCGCGGCGAAACCGTGCACCTGCAGGATCGACAGGAACACCTGATAGAGTTCGTTCTGGTTCACGGGCCGCGAGGAGATGACCGTGACCTTGCCCTTGACGCGCGGGTCGACGATGAAGTTCTTGCCGGTGACCTCGGCCACGGTGGCGATCAGTGCCTGGATGTCGGTATCCTTGAGATTGAGGGTCACCTGCTGGGTATCGCCCGTCGCGGCGCCCCGGTCCGGCGGAACCGAGGGGGCCGCCGGGGCCGGGAACGTCCCGACCAGCCACACCAGCAGCAGCCACGCCGACAGCCACGCAGGCCGCAGGGGGCGCCGTATGGCGGACGCGTCTTCGGATTCGGTCGGCTGCATCGCTACCCCACACGGTGTCCGGATCGACAGGACTGAATCCATGGGAATTTCCAATAGTATCCGACCGGCGGGCCGGGGTCCATTACAGAATGCCTGAGCCGCCGGAGGTTGAAACCACCCGCCGGTGCGCGGTGATGATCCTCCACCGGGACCTGTCCGCCCGCCTACGGCCGGCCGCGCCCGTGCGAGAGGCGCGCAGCAGACCGCGTTCCACCGTCCAACGCCCACGGTGCCGACCTTGAGACCGGTACGACTCGCGGCGCTGCTGATCCTGTACGGCATATCCGTGGCCGGATGGGGTGCACCGCCGATCCAGGTGCAGGTGCCGCACACCGCCCTCGGGCCGGGCGAACTCGCGGTGATCGTCAACGACGCCGACCCGCTAAGCCGGCGCATCGGTGCCTACTATGCACGCCGGCGTCGAATCCCCGCGGACAACGTGATCCACATCCGCTTCCCGCCGGGCAGGCCGGTGATGAGCCCGCACGAGTTCCGCGCCCTGCGCGCAGTGGTGGAGGCGATCACCCCGAAACGCGTGCAGGCCTACGCACTGACCTGGGCGGCGCCGTATCGGGTCGGCTGCATGTCGATCACCACCGCCTTCGCGGCCGGCTACGACCCGCTGTTCTGCGCCGCCGGCTGCCGGCCGACCCGCTTCAACCCCTATTTCGACTCCGAGAGCCGGCACCCGTACCGCGACTTCGGCATCCGCCCGACGATGGCCCTGGCCGGGACCACCTTCGCCGCAGTCAAGGCCCTCATCGATCGCGGCATCGCCGCCGACCACACCTTCCCCGCCGGCACGGCCTACCTGGTCAGCACCGGCGACAAGGCACGCAACGTGCGCGCCCGTTTCTACCCGCGCATCCTACGCACGTTGCGCGGCCACCTGCGGGCGCGCGAGGTGCACACCGACTATCTCACCCACCGCGACGACATCCTGTTCTATTTCACCGGGCGCTCGACGGTCCCGGGTCTGGACACCGACCGGTTCCTGCCGGGCGCCATCGCCGATCACCTGACCTCGACCGGCGGGGCGCTCACCACCACGCACCAGATGAGCAGCCTGCGCTGGCTGGATGCGGGCGCCACCGCCAGCTACGGCACCGTGGTGGAACCGTGCAACTTCCTGGAGAAATTCCCGAACCCCGGGATCGTCATCCGCCGCTACCTGCAAGGAGAGACCCTGATCGAGGCCTATTGGAAGAGCGTCGCTTGGCCCGGGCAGGGGATTTTCATCGGGGCACCGCTGGCGCGGCCCTTCGGCGCCTATCGGATCGTGCACCGCGCAAGCGGGCGGGTGCTGGATCTGGAGGCGCTGCCCGCCGGGCATCGCTACCGGCTGCTGGCCGCGCCCGGGCGCGACGGCCCCTATCACGTGGTACGCACGTTCACGGGTACCGGCTGGCCCTCTGCGCTGAGGCTGCCGCGCCCGGTGGCGCGCGCCTACCGGGTCGTTGCGACACCGGCCGTGGGCATCGCGCCGCTTACAGGGCCTCGCCGGTGAGGGCGCGGTAGCGAGCCTCGAGTTGCTCCGGGGTCTCGCGGCGTTCGGGATCGGGGACGATACACTCCACCGGGCAGACCTCCACACACTGCGGCGTGTCGTAGTGACCCACGCATTCGGTGCAACGCAAAGGATCGATGACGTAGACCTCCTCGCCCGGCGCAATTGCCGTATTCGGGCACTCCGGCTCGCACACGTCGCAGTTGATGCATTCCTCGGTGATCAGTAATGCCACGGTAACGCTCCCGATGCGACCCCGACGGGGCCATCGACCCTATTGTACCGGGATCGTATCGCTCCCTCACCGACGACGTCGGCCGGGCGCGCCCCGCCGACGTCGCCCGATCCAGGGTGCCGACCACGGCACGCCTCCGGGTTCCGATCGTGAAAAAAACGCCGCGAAACCCTCGGACCGCACGGACAACACCCTATCCGGTCCGTGGATTCCGTGGCTCATCTCGGCACCATTGCGAAGATCAATGACGTCGGCCGGGCACGCCCGGCCCTACCGTCCACCACCAACCCCGCGGATCACCTGTAGGGCGGGGCGCGCCCCGCCGACGACGCCCGATCGGGGGTGTCGGCCACGACGCGCACCCGGGGCCCGGTCGTGAAAAAAACGCCGCGAAACCCTCGGCGCGGGGGACGGAACATCAGCGGGCGCGCCGCTTGAGCGCCGCCTCGACGGCGGGATGCACGAAGTCCGAGACCGCGCCCCCGAGCGCGGCGATCTCGCGCACCAGCCCGGAAGAGATGAACGAGTAGCGCTCCGCGGGGGTGAGGAACAGCGTCTCTACCTCGGGAGCGAGTTGGCGGTTCATGCTCGCGAGTTGGAACTCGTATTCGAAGTCGGAGACCGCGCGCAGACCGCGCAGGATGACCTGGGCGCCGCGCTCGCGGACGTAGTCGGCGAGCAGAGTATCGAAGCCGGTCACCTCCACGCGATCCATCCCCGCGAGCGCCTCGCGGGCCATCGCGACCCGCTCCTCGAGCGGAAAGAACGGCGCCTTGTAGGGATTCTCCGCGACCGCCACGATCACCCGCTCGAAGAGCCGCGCTGCGCGATGCACCAGATCCGTATGCCCGTTGGTGATCGGGTCGAAAGTGCCGGGATAGACGGCCGTGGCCTGCATAGATTCGCTCCGTGCGCGGGTTGAGGTGGGCAGAGCATAGAGGCTGGAGACGGGCTTTTCCACTGCACTGCGGCGAACGGTCCGGACCGCCGCCCGGATCGGCACGGTACAGGGTCCGTCGCCCGCTATGGTAGAGTCGGACCGTCGACCCGGCACCGGAAGACGAAGGGATGAAGCGCGTCTACACCGCACAAAACGGCCTGCTGGTGAGCCATCTGCGCAACCTGCTGGAGGAAGCCGGCATCGGGTGTCTCGTCAAAAACGAGTATCTCGGCGGCGCGGCGGGCGAGCTGCCGCTCGTCGAGGTCTGGCCGGAACTGTGGGTGGCCGACGACGCCGATTACCGGCGCGGGCGGGCCCTGGTCGAGGAATCGCTGCGCGCCGACGCGCGCCCCGCGGGCCCGTCCTGGACCTGCCCGACCTGCGGTGAGTCCATCGAGGGACAGTTCACCGACTGCTGGCACTGCGGGACGCACCGCCCGGAATGCTGACCCGGGTGCAAGGGGATCAGGTCAGGGCGGGCCTACCGGATACCGCAACACAACCGGGACTCCCTGTAGGGCGGGCCGAGGCCCGCCGACGACGCTCCGATCCCTTAAGAACGCACTGCCAGATGATAGGCCACCTGTCCCGCGCGGCGGCTGCGCAGCAGCGACCAGGACGGAGGCAGCGCCGGCAGTGGGGTGCGCGCACCGACCTCCAGATAGATCCGTGCATCCGCGCGCAGCCAACCGCCGTCCTCCAGCAGCCCGATACAGGCCACCGGCAATTCGGGGCCTGCAAACGGCGGATCCAGGAACACCACGTCGAACGGCTCCGGGGTGCGCGCGAGCCAGGCGCAGGCCTCGGCGTGAACGACCTGCACCGCGCTCGAGCCCAGGACACGGACCTGCTCTTCGAGTACCCGCACCACCCGTAAATCGCGCTCCACCAGTACCACGCGCGCGGCGCCGCGCGAGGCGGCTTCCAGGCCGAGCACGCCGCTGCCGGCGAACAGGTCCAGGCAGCGCGCCCCCTCGATCACCGGCTGGAGCCAATTGAACAGTGTCTCGCGGACCCGATCCGGGGTCGGGCGCGTACCCGGTACGGGTGCGAACGGGACGCGTCGCCCGCGCCACCGTCCGCCGACGATCCGCACGCGGTTGCGGGGTTTCGTGGACATGACGGTGATGCGGAGCGCCCCGGCGGGCCGCGCTAGCGCGACCCGGGCGCCGACGCACCGCCCCCGACGATCACGGTCACCAAGCGCCGCGGGTCGATGCGGCGGCGGAAGGCGTCGCGGATTTGGGCACGCGTGACTGCGCGGACGCGGTCGGGGAAGGTCTGCAGGTAATCCAGCGGCAGCCGGTAGAAACCGATCATCGCCAAGTACTCGACGATGTCGGCGTTGCTGTCGATGCGCAGTGGGAAACCGCCGATGATGTTCTCCTTGGCGGCCTGCAACTCCTTGTCCGTGGGACCGTCGGCGACGAACCGCTGCAGTTCGACGCGCAGCAGCCCGACCGCCTCGCGCGTGTGGCCGTTGCGCGTCTGCAATCCCATGAGGAACGGGCCGCGCCGGCGCATGGGCAGGAAATAGCTGTACACGCTGTAGCTCAGTCCGCGCCGCTCGCGGATCTCGCGCGAGAGCCGCGAGACCAGGCCGGACCCGCCGAGCACGTGGTTGCCCACGTAGAGCGGAAAATAGTCCGGGTCCCCGCGGCGCATGCCCACGGTACCCACGCGGACATGGGTCTGCGTGGAGGCGCGGTGGATCTCCACGAGCCGCGACGCCGTCAGGTCATGCACCAGCGGCAGCTCGGGCGCCGGTGCGCCCGCCGGAAGGGCACCGGCGACCCGCCGCGCGAGCGCCTGCGCGCCGCGCCGGTCCAGGGCGCCGACGATGGCCACCACGGCGTTGCGGCCCACGTAGTAACGCCGGTGGAAACGCCGCACCTCGGTACGTGTGAGCGCCGCGAGAGCGCGTGCGGTGCCCCCCGGCGGCGAGGCGTACGGGTGCCCACGGTACAGGGTGCGGTAGAACGCGCGACCCGCCACATCCCCCAGGGACTGCTCGCGTCCCTTGATCGCGACGCGCATGCGCCCGCGCTCGCGGCGGAAATCGGCCGCGGCGAAGCGCGGGGCGGTGAGGATGCGCGCCACCAGTCCCGAGGCCTCGCCGAGCGTGTCCGCCCCGGAGAGGCTGCGCAGCGAGACCCAGGCCATGTCGCGCGATGCGCCGCTGCCGAACTGCGCGCCCAGCGCATCGAACCTCGTGGCGATCCGATCGGCGTCCAGGTCGCCCGCGCCGTCGGCGAGCAGTGTGTTGGTGAGCCGCGCGAGGCCCGCGTGTGCGCCGTCACGGGCACTGCCCGCATCGAACACCACCCGCAGATCGACCATGGGCAACTGCGGCGCGCGCACGAAGTAGACGCGCACGCCGTTGGCGAGTGTCCAATGCTGTACCGGCGCCATCGCCCAACCGGGCAAGGCCCATAACAGCAGCCCGAGGGCCGCAACGGCGCGCACCGGGGCCCGTGCGGACATCGCCCTCACCGCAGCGCCCCGGCGCCGGGAAGCGGCGCGGCCCGCGGGGGCCGGCCCTGAACGGGCAGCGGATCGAGCACGGCGACCGTGAGCCGCTCGGGGATCAGGTAGCGGCGTGCGACCGCCTGTATCCGGGCCGGGGTCACGGCGCGGATCCGGTCCACGTACTCGTCGAGCACCCGCGGGTCGAGCCCCGCGGTCACCACGCGCCCGAGTTGCATGGCCTGGTAGAACACCGAGTCCTGCTCGAACACCCGGCGCGCCACCACCTGGGCCTTGACCCGATCGAGTTCCGCGGCGGTCACCGGCTGCTCGCGCAGACGGCGCACCTCGCGGCGCAGGGCGCGCTCGAGCTCCGCGACCCCGTGCCCGCGGGCGGGGGTCGCATTCAGCAGAAACAGATCGGTACGCCGCGCGTAGAGGTCGTAGCCGGCGGATGCGGAGGCGGCCACCTGTTCGCCGCGCACCAAGCGGCTCGCCAGACGCGCGCCGGAACCGCCGTCCAGGATGCCGGCGAGCACTTCCAGGGCATAGGCCTCGCGCACGTCGCGCGCGGTGCGCAGCACCGGCACTTGGTAGCCCATCAACAGGTAGGGCAACTCGGCCGGGGCGCGCACCGTGACGCGGCGTAGGCCGCGCGGGTCGAGTTCCCGCCTGGGCTTGGAATGGATCGGGCGCCCGGCGGGCAGCGGGCCGAACCAGCGTTTCGCCAAACGGACCACCGCCTGCGGATCGACGTCGCCGACCACCACCAGGGTGGCGTTGTTCGGCGCATACCAGCGCCGGTACCAAGCGCGCAGGTCCCCGACCTTGAGGTTCCGCAGGTCGTCCATCCAGCCGATGACCGGATGATGGTAGGGGCTGCTCACGAAGGCCGCGGCATTGAATCGCTCGTAGGTCAGCGCCTGCGGGTTGTCTTCGGTGCGCAGGCGGCGCTCCTCCATGACGACCTGGATCTCCTTGCGGAAGTCGGCCTCCTTGAGGGAGAGATTGCGCATGCGATCCGACTCCAGCTCGAAACTCACCGCCAGGCGGTCCTTGGCGAGGAGCTGGAAGTAGACGGTGTAGTCGCGCCCGGTAAAGGCGTTCTCACGACCGCCGTTGGCCGCGACGATGCGCGAGAACTCCCCGGCCGGGTGCTTCGCGGTACCCTGGAACATCATATGTTCCAAGGCATGCGAGATCCCCGTGATACCCCCGTGCTCATCGCCGGAGCCCACCTTGTACCAGACTTGGCTGACCACGACGGGCGCGCGGTGGTCCTCCTTGACGAGGACCCTCAGGCCGTTGTCCAGGCGGTACTCATGCACCGGGCCCGCCGCAACTGCGGGCGCAAAGAGCAACAAAAGGATCGGCAACGCCCATCGCGGCATGCGAACTCGTCCTCCCGGCCCGGGAACCCGGCCCGAGGCATCGGCTGCGGGGCGCCGTCGCCCTTCGGGAATCGGTCCCGCGTATCGGTTTCGGCAAACGCCGCTCCGGCGCTTATCATCCGCCTCGGGAGGGTGGTAGGATAACCTGGTTCCCGGATCGTTCACAGACCCGCCACCCGTCACACCGGCCTCCCATGTTCGGTTTTCGCAAGAACAAGACCCGCACCGAGGAACCGCAGACGCGGGACGAGGACGGCGGGGCCCCCGCCGCCGGGAAACCGGCCGGACCCGGCCTGTTCGGGCGTCTGCGCCAACGCCTGGCCAGGACGCGCGGCAATCTCACCGACGGGCTTGCCGACCTGGTTCTCGGGCGCAAGGCCATCGACGACGAGTTGCTGGAGGAGTTGGAGACGCGGCTGCTCACGGCCGATGTCGGCGTCGAGGCGACCACCGAGATCATCGCCGACCTGACGCGGCGCGTCGCGCGCAAGCAACTCGCCGACGCCGACGCACTGTTCGCGGCGCTGCGCGAGGACATGCGTGCGATCCTGGCGCCGGTCGAGGCGCCGCTGTGCATCCCCGACGACGTACGCCCGTTCGTGATCCTGATGGTCGGGGTCAACGGCGCCGGCAAGACCACCACCATCGGCAAACTCGCGCGACGTTACTCCGAACAGGGCCTGGGCGTGATGCTCGCGGCGGGCGACACCTTCCGCGCGGCGGCGGTGGAACAGCTCCAGGTGTGGGGCGAGCGCAACGGCGTACCGGTGATTGCGCAGCACACCGGCGCGGACGCCGCCTCGGTCGCCTACGATGCGCTCCAGGCGGCGCAGGCGCGCAACGCCGACGTGCTCATCGTCGATACCGCGGGGCGGCTGCACACCCAGTTGAACCTGATGGACGAGTTGAAAAAGATCAAACGCGTCCTCGCCAAGCTCGATCCGCAGGTACCGCACGAGGTGCTGCTGGTAGTGGACGCGGGTACCGGGCAGAACGCCCTCAACCAGGCATTGCGGTTCCACGAGACGGTCGGTCTCACGGGACTGGTACTGACCAAGCTGGACGGCACCGCCAAGGGCGGGATCGTGTTCGCGATCGCCAAGCGGCTCGGAGTCCCGATCCGCTTCATCGGCGTCGGCGAAAGCGCCGAGGACCTGCGCGCGTTCGACGCCGGCGAGTTCGTCGATGCACTGCTCGACACCGGACCCGCGCCGGACGCCGCGGGGCACGCCTGAGCCTCATGGCGGTCGGTGTGCCTGCCGCATCCGCACGAGGGACGCGCGGGCTCGTTCGCGTGCGCCCCCGATGATCCGCTTCGACAACGTCGGAAAGCGCTATCCGGGCGGCCACGAGGCGCTTGCCGAGGTGAGCTTCCGACTGGAACGCGGCGAGATGGCATTCCTGACCGGGCACTCGGGAGCCGGAAAGAGCACCCTGTTGCGCCTGATCGCGTTGATCGAGCGCCCGACCCGCGGCCAAGTACTGCTCGACGGCGAAAACCTCGGGCGCGTGCGCCGGCAGCGTGTCCCGTACGTACGCCGGCGCATGGGGATCATCTTCCAGGACTACCGGCTGCTGCACGAACGCACGGTCTTCGACAACGTCGCCCTGCCGCTGGTCATCGAGGGGCATCCGCATGCGGAAATCGCCCGCCGGGTGCGCGCCGCACTGGACAAGGTGGGGCTGCTCGGGCGCGAGCGGATGCTCCCGGTGACGCTCTCCGGCGGCGAGCGGCAACGGGTGAGCATCGCCCGCGCCGTGGTGCACAAGCCGCCGCTGCTGCTCGCCGACGAGCCGACCGGAAACCTCGATCCGGACCTCTCGCGGGAGATCATGGAACTGTTCGAGCAGTTCCATCAAGTCGGGGTGACGGTGCTCATCGCCAGCCACGATCTGGATCTGATCCGATCCATGGGCCACCGTGTCCTGCGGCTGCGCGCGGGGCGTCTCGACGCCGCCGGGCCGCCGGAGCGGGTCGCATGAGACGGCGTCTGCGACAGGCGTCGCGGCAGCCGATCCCGCGCGCGCGGGCGCAGCCGCCCCCGCGCGGGGCGGGCCGCGCGGCCCCCGCGGGAAGCCGGCTGCGCCGCCCGCTGATCCATCTGCAACGCCATGCCCAGGTCTTCCTCGGCAGCCTCGGGCGGCTCTCGCACGCCCCCCTCACCAGCCTGATGACCGCCACCGTGATCGGGATCGCGCTGGCGCTGCCGGGCGGGCTCTACCTGCTATTGCACAACGCCGAGCGGCTCGGTGGGGATTGGCAGGGAAGCGCGCATATCTCGCTCTATCTCAAGCGCGACGTAGGGGAGGCGCAGGGACGCGCGCTCGCCGCGCGGCTGCGCGGGCGGCCCGGCGTACGACAGGTGACCTACATCAGCCGTGAACAGGGCCTGCGCGAGTTCCGCGCCGCCTCGGGATTCGGGGCCGCCCTCGACGCCCTCAAGACCAACCCGCTGCCGGCGGTCCTGGTCGTACAGCCGGCGCTCTCCGGGGACGGGCCGCAGGCGGTCCAGGGACTGCTGGAGGCACTGCGCAAGCTGCCGCAGGTGGCCCTGGCGCAACTCGATATGGCCTGGGTCCGGCGCCTGTACGCGTTGATGGCCCTCGCGCAGCGGGGCGTGGCGATCCTGGCCGCGATGCTCGCCCTCGCGGTGCTGCTGGTGGTGGGCAACACGATCCGGCTCGATATCCAGAACCGGCGCGAGCAGATCGAGGTCACCAAGCTGGTGGGCGGCACCGATGCCTTCATCCGCCGCCCGTTCCTCTACAGCGGACTCTGGTATGGACTCGCCGGCGGGGCCATCGCCTGGCTCCTGGTACGCGCCGCACTGTGGCTGCTGCAAGGCCCGGTGCGGCGTCTCGCCCTCCTCTACCACAGCGACTTCACGCTGACCAGCCTGGGCCTCGGGCCCTCCGCGATCCTGCTGGCGGGCGGCGGCCTGCTGGGGCTGCTGGGCTCCTGGCTGGCGGTGAGGCGGCACCTCGCGGAGATCGAACCACGCTGACCCAGCGTGGTCAGAATTTTATTATTTTTCAATAATCTTTCAAATTCCGCCGGAACCCCTGCCGGGATCTCCGGTCAGGGAACTTCCGGCGTCGGATGGCATCTTATTTTTAGCACTCCTTCTGTGGGAGTGCTAAACTTTTATGCCTGGAAGGGGCAACCGTATCTCAAATGGGGGACTGATCCATGAACAAGGCACTGGTTGCCGGCATTCAGACCGGGGGGCTGCCGTTGACCCCGCCGGTGGGCAACGCAACCGCCTACATTCAGGCGGTCAACCACCTGCCCATGTTGAGCGCCGAAGAGGAGCACGAACTCGCCGTGCACCTGTACCGCGACCACGACCTGAACGCCGCGCGGCGGCTGGTGCTCTCGCACCTGCGTTTCGTGGTGTATGTCGCACGCAGCTACGCCGGCTATGGCCTGCCTCTGGCGGACCTGATCCAGGAAGGGAACATCGGCCTGATGAAGGCCGTCAAACGCTTCGATCCGGCCGTGGGGGTTCGGCTCGTCTCGTTCGCGGTGCACTGGATCCGCGCCGAGATCCACGAGTTCATCCTACGCAACTGGCGCATCGTCAAGGTCGCCACGACCAAGGCCCAGCGCAAGCTGTTCTTCAACCTGCGCGGCGCCAAGAAACGCCTCGGGTGGATGAATCCGCAAGAGGTCGATTCCATTGCGCGCGATCTGGGCGTCAAACCGGAGACCGTGCGGGAGATGGAGTCGCGGCTGAGCGGGCATGACCTCGCCTTCGACGGGGGTGCCGACGACAACGACGACGCCCGGCAGGTACCCGCCGGCTACCTGCCGGACCAGCGTTACGACCCCGCCGTAGCCGTGGAGGAGGAGGACTGGGGACGGCACAATACCAAGCGCCTGCGTGCGGCCCTCGAGGGCCTGGATCCACGCAGCCGGGACATCCTGGCGCGGCGCTGGCTCGCCGAGGAGAAGACCACCCTGCAGGAACTGGCCGACCAGTACGGGATTTCCGCGGAACGCATCCGGCAGTTGGAGAAAAACGCCATCGGCAGGCTGCGCGCGGCGCTGGAAGCGGCCTGAACCCTGCGACCGGACTTGTGCCCGGCCAGGTACCGCGATGCCGTGGGACCCCGTAGGGCGGGCCTCGGCCCGCCGGCGGCGCCCGGGATTTCAACGCCGCCGCGGATTTCGGCGAGCCCCGGCCCTATAAGACGCCGGCGATCAGACTTACATCCGCAAATCATCCAAAAACTCCGATGCCGGATCGACGCTCGTCACCAACAGATGATCCCGTGCGCGCGTACAGGCAACGTACAACAGGTGACGTTCCGTGGGAAACACGAAGTTCGGATCGTTGATTATGTGGATGGCAAAGCACCTATGCTGGCCAGGATGTTCGAGAGAAGGCTCCGTGGCTATCGTGCGATGGGGTACCAGGAAAAGGATAGAGGATCCTTTCTCGATTGACCGACAACTCGGTTCGCCCACCAGTCTGCATAGGCTTTTTTAGAGCAAGAGTGTCGCTACCTCGTGAAAGATTTTGGGACATCCCAGTCCCAAAATCGACTCGCCAACGCGACAAGCTTTTGGGCCCCGGCCGCCCTGCGTCCG
>VAPE01015153.1_pt1 | contig 20589 bp, 31 predicted proteins | sample 3393911 | NCBI WGS metagenome assembly VAPE01 (sample SAMN08290436, study PRJNA428436) | hydrothermal vent metagenome | isolation source: Deep-sea hydrothermal vent chimney | place: Atlantic Ocean: South-mid Altantic Ridge
GTCTGTGTATAAACTCAACAATAGAGCCGTCATTCCCGTCCCGACAAATCGGGATTGGGCGGGAATCCAGTCTTTTCAGTAACTTCTGGATACCCGACTACTGACTTCGGGTATGACAAAAATATAAAACGGCATTTTATACACAGACTCTAATTAGTGTGGATATAATTATTTAAAAATCCCTCCCAACCTCCCTTTGCCAAAGGGAGGCATTATCCCCCTCTTTGGCAAAAGGGGCGAGGGGAGATTTTCAGATTGATCTCGGTTCAATTATGAAAACCTTAATACATCCCGGATCCGGCGATTAAGAAACCTCAATTACGGGAAGGGAGCGATATGATTGACTCTGAAGGGACTTTTCACGAAACCATCAACATTAAACACAACGCACAATGTCATTCCCTGAAAACGTTCGGGAAATCGTTCAAAGCGCAGAGCGGTCTTTTTTCTGTCATTCCGGCTTGTCCGGAATCGTTTCTTTAAGAAGGGTTTATCCCATCTTATCAACACGTTGTCTGATGTAATGCCTGATTCACTGGGAAATACTCTTCTGTGCTTCTGGTAAAACCCCGTCCGAATAGGTTAAAATAGTAACTGTTATGAAGGTGAGCTTCAGATATGCCAAAGACTCACATATAAAGTGTGATGCCTTGGTTCTGCCTGTCTTTGAAGATGAAAAGACCACCATTCACCCGGTTGAGGATTCAATTGATCAAGAGATAAAGAGGGTCATAACAGCCGGGGAGTTCAAGGGAAGCCTCCTTGAGGTATGCCTAATCCACAGTTTCGGGAGAATAACCCCCGATAGGGTATTTTTAATAGGTCTGGGAAAGAAATCCGATTTCAACGACGAACATCTGAGAAAATGCGGCGGAGAGATAGCAGTGGTATCCTCGAAAAAGTCCCTGAAAACCGTTGCCCTCTCAACCCCACATCTGAAAACACTGACTATCCCCATTTCCACTCTGGTAGAAGGCATAATCCTTGGTTCTTACAGGTTTGATAAATACCGGCAAAAAAAAGATTCAAAGGGCCTGAGTGAAATAATCCTTACAGGCAAAAAAGACAGAGAAACCGCCACGGATATCAGATACCGCGAAACAGTAGCAAAGGGCGTATTTTTTACGAGAGACCTGGTTAATACCCCGTCCAACGACCTGACGCCCTCTGATCTCGCATCTGCCGCAAAGGGGATTAAAGGGCACGGCATCAGCGTCAAGGTACTGGGAGACAAGGATATCAGGAAAAAGGGCATGTATGCATTCCATGCCGTCTCGCAGGGGTCCAACCAGGAGCCTGCCTTCATAGTGATGGAATATAGGGGAGGGAAAAAGGGACCGGTTGTTCTTGTCGGTAAATCCGTCACCTTCGACAGCGGCGGGATCTCCCTCAAGCCATCCGAGGGGATGGAAAAGATGAAGTATGACATGGCCGGAGGTGCTGCCGTACTTGGTGTTTTCAAGGTACTCCCGGAGCTGAACCTGCCCGTTCATGTAATAGGCATACTGCCGGCCACGGAAAACCTGCCTGGAGGCTCTGCAACAAGACCCGGCGATATAGTAAAAACAATATCCGGAAAGACTATTGAGATCATAAATACAGATGCCGAAGGGAGGTTGACCCTTGCTGACGGTATCGAATTTGCAAAAAAATATAAACCCGGCGTAATAGTAGATATAGCGACACTCACCGGCGCCTGTTCCGTTGCCCTCGGGAATGAGGCAATTGCTTTGATGGGGAACAAAGAAGAGCTGATGGATACCATGCAACGGGCATCCGGCATCTCAGGTGAGCGCATCTGGAAGATGCCCCTCTATGAGGAGTACAGGGATTACCTGAAGAGTGATGTTGCCGACATAAAAAACACCGGGGGAAGGTCCGGATCTCTTGTAACGGCCGGCTATTTTCTTAAGGAATTTGCCGGTGATACCCCATGGCTGCATCTTGACATCGCCTCCACTGCGTGGACCGACAACGACAGGCAGTATATGCCCAAAGGGGCCACCGGTATCGGCGTAAGATTACTTATAAACTTCCTGAAGGAGTACTCACGATGAGACTGCTGAAATTCTCTGTTTTTCTTGCTGTTCTGACAATACCCGCCACGGCGTATGCATGGGGTCCACTTACCCATGTGTATCTCGGAAGTGAAATACTGACAGTTGCCTCACTCCTTCCGGCAGGGCTTTACAGACTGCTGAAGCGTTTCAGTGAAGACTTCCTTTACGGCAATCTTATGGCCGATTCAATCATAGGAAAACAGTTTCTTCCCCGTGATATGAACACACACACCTGGGATGTCGCATTCGACCTGATGGAGGCTGCTGAAACACCACAGCAGCAGGCCTTTGTATATGGATACTTGAGTCATCTTGCGGCAGATACCGTCGCTCATGGAAGGCTTAAGGGTAGAAGGAGATACACGGGACACACAATTACAGAGTTGAAGTCGGACAGTCTGGTTGGAAGAAAATACTGGTTCATGGCCCTGGCAATTAACCGCCATGTCAAGAAAAGGAACGATCTGTTTCTTGAATCCACTCTCCACAGCCCCTTTCTCTCCGTCAAAAACAACTCGAGGATCTATAAGGGCATGGTATATCTTGCCTGTCTCACTCCCAAACGAATGAATGATTTCATGGACAGGAACCTGCTTCCACCCAACATCCCCACTTCCAAAAGGATAAAGAAACTTCATAAAGAGTCTATCGAGAGGATTATGGACGTTCTCACAAGAGGTGAATGCTCCGATGTCTTTGGCTATGATCCTTTTGCAAACTGCTCGAACAGCAAGTTCAGCAACCTTATAAGGGAAATAAATGAAGGACGTTCTCGGAAGAGATGAATTAATAACCGTTGATGAGGCGTTGGAGAGACTCCTCTCTTTACCACTGAAAACCACTGAAACTGAAAGTATCGGCATAGAGGAACTCGCTTACAATCGTATCCTCTCCCGGGACATAACCTCTCACGAAGACCTCCCGGGATTCGATCGTTCAACGATGGACGGATATGCCGTAAATTCCTCAGATACCTTCGGCGCCACTGAGAGCGCCCCCGCATATCTGGAACTGACAGGTGAGGTTACCATGGGTTGCAGACCCGGTTTTTCCTTGAATCGCGGCTCTGCCGCACAGATCCCGACAGGCGGAATGTTGCCGGAGGGTGCGGATTCCGTTGTCATGTATGAACACACAAACAGGGTCGGTGACGACACTGTTGAGATACTCAAGTCTGTAGCTCCTGGTGAGAATATTATCCGTCGTGATGAGGACGTAAAAAAGGAGGAGGTTATACTCCGCCGGGGGCACAGACTCAGGCCCCAGGATATCGGCGCCCTCGCAGGGGTCGGGGTCTCAAAGATACATGTCTTCAAGCAACCGGTGGTCTCGTTGATCTCCACTGGAAACGAGATAGTCCCTCCCGGGGTTACCCCATCTCCCGGTCAGGTAAGGGATATCAACTCCTTCAACCTCTTTGGTCTCATTCGGGAAAACGGTGGAATCCCTGTCAAGAAAGGCATCATAAGTGACGAGATCGAAAAACTCAGGGCTGTAGTATCGAAGTCCCTGAGAGAATCCGACATGGTAATAATAACGGGTGGCAGTTCTGTTGGAACGAGGGATTATGCAGCAAAAATAATCGCTGAATTCGGCAGTCCAGGTATCCTGTTTCACGGTGTTGCCATCAAACCGGGCAAGCCGATCATTGGGGCGCTGGTTAAGGGAATACCTGTATTTGGTCTGCCGGGACATCCCGCAGCCGTAACTGTATCATTCAAGATATTTGTCAAGCCGGTGTTTTCCCGCCTCTCGGGAGAAGCTCCCCGCCCCGAGTTTGCCGACATCAAAAAGGTTAAAGCGGTATTCAGCAGAAACCTCTCTTCTTCAACAGGACGTGAAGAACATATCAGGGTATATCTCGAACACGTAAACGGCACCCTCAGGGCTGTCCCGATCCTGGGCAAATCGGGCCTGATAAAGACCCTCGTTAAGTCGGACGGTTTGGTAAAGATCCCCTATGAAAAAAACGGGCTTTACGAAGGTGAAGAGGTGGAGGTTATGGTATTTTCATGAAAGACACAGACGAAAAAGGATCTGGTAAAAAGGAAGAATCCCTTACCGGGGAATGTGAGTGGTGTAACTCAACGGGGGATATAGAGAAGACAAGACGGCTCTACTGGTCAACCGTCGCTCTTATCTTTTTCTTTATTGCCCTGTTATACTTCCTGGCATATCTGTACTTCAGGTAACCGGTCTTACCCGGTCCACGGAAAGAGATAACCACCCTTGTTTCATTTGATAATCTTAAAATACGCAATGGTACCGGGGTGCTCATCCAAATCCTTGGGAGCAATCAAGGTCCGACAATGACAGAGGGTTTTGCAGCCTTAATAACGATGAACAACCGCCTCCACGATGTTGCTACAGCCATGCTTACAGCAAGTGGCTTTACCATGTGGATGATGATAAAGAGATACAAGGCCTCAAACAACTCCGGTCCCCGGTCTAATCTGCTCCGGCTGCATAAGGTATTTTCAAGGATTTTCATCATATCATTGTTATGGATGCTTGCCGGGGGAATCCCCCGCATACTCACCTTCAGGAGTTTTGAATGGTCCAATGCAGTAAGAAATCACCATATCCCCGGCCTGATAGCAAGGCATCTTACGGCCTTCTTAATGATCGCCCTCGGAACGTATTTCTGGATAAAGATCAGTAGAAAGATAAGGGAAATTGAACATTCAGCCTGATATATCAAGGGCTGTTGAAAAACTCAAAACCGCCACCCTGAAAGACTATTCAAATACAAGTTTTGATGACATTGCTCCTATTTGATTGCTACAGATATCAATGCATGGTGATGTTTTTTCAACATGCTTTCTGAGGGCTTCCAGTCGTTCTTTCGGGGCATCGCTCTTTAGATAAATCGTACACTTGATTGACTGAAGTCCGGGTCTGACCTCTTCTGATAATCCAAAAAAACCCCTGATGTTCAGCTTGCCCTCTATGGCAAGCCTCATATTCTCAATCTCTATCCCCATGAGTGCGGCATTGGCGGCAAGACCGATAACCAGGCATGACCCAAGTGCCGATAATGTTATTTGAACAGGGGTTGGCGCTGCATTGCCGCCCCCTAATGCAGTTGGCTCGTCAGATCTGACGACAAACTCCCCGGATTGTCCTACGATTGATTCACTCATCGTGCCACCCAGCCATTTTGTTTCAACCTTGACGGTTTTCCCTCCAGCGCCGGGGTCATCTTTAACAGCGTTGATTGCTCCCTGCCATAAATCCAGATCGATACCGTTTACAATCGCCATAAAATGTAACTCTCCTTTCTCCGCAAAAAGCAGCATTGGTGTTATTAACTCTTAACGGGCATCACTACACCGGATATGGTGAGTGAAGACACTGTCATGCTGTTCCTTAACAGTAGTTACCGCTGGACCGTGGTTTACGGTAACCGTGTCAGACCATGCCTCATTTTCCACAAACAATACTTCTCAAACCCCACCTTCATCCATTTATACTTAACACCTGCCTTCAGTTCTGCTTCCTGTCTTGGAGGAAGCAAAGGCCTTGCCTTCATGAATGCAGCGGTTTTACCCATATCCATAAGGCAGAGGACATCCACCGGTTCCGTCTTGGGCTGGTTCTTTCCAAGTATTTCCGCGGCTATCGTACTTGCCGCATCCTTTGCCATCCTGACGGTCATATACCCTGTTTTAGGAAGACCGGTCGGCACCGGGGTCTTTTCAGGAGGGGCCATTGCCACTGCAACGCCAACGGAAAAGATATTCCTGTGTTCTTTGTGCCTGTAGTTGTCATCAACGGGAATAAAGCCCTTTGGATTACCGAGGTGGAATACCGCCTTCACACCGGCCATCGGCGGTGCAAACATGGAAAGACTGTAGGGGAGTTTCGATCCATCCTTCAGCCTTACCTCCCCGGGTATAAACTCTTCAACAGACATGTTGGTGATAACCCTTATCTCCCTTTCGGCAAATTCATCCTCCATGATCCTCCTTGCCTTTCCGAGTCCCCCAATCCCGAAGTGGCCGATATAAGGCTCTGAAGTAACAAGTGTTATCGGAACCTTGTTGCGGATTTTTCTCTTCCTGAGTTCTGCGTCCACTTCAAAGGCAAACTCATAGGGAGGGCCAAAGCAGCTCACACCCTGTACGGACCCGACAACCACCGGCCCTGGATTTTCGAGAAATGCCTCCCATGACTCATTGCATTTGATGGCCTGATCAAGGGTAAAAATACACTCCGTATAACCCTCTTCCGGGCCAAGGCCTGGCACCGCAGAAAAGACAAGGGCAGGACCTGTGGCTATAACAAGATAATCATATTCTATTTCCCTCGTTTTCGTAATGACCTTAGAGGCATCTGCATCTACGCCCGTGGCTTCATCATGTATGAATTTAATACCTTTGGGCTTAAGGATTTTATCAAGTTGAAGTGTTATGTCCTTGGGTCTTCGCCACCCCATGGAGAGCCATGGAAGTGACGGAACAAAGACAAACTTATCAAGATCGGAAATAACCGTTATTTCCGCCTTTTTCCCCAGGTACCTCCTCAATTCAAAGGCCGACGTCAGCCCTCCGAAAGAACCACCCAGCACTACTATCCTCACAGGCATGAAATCCTCCCTTTGTTATCAGACCTGAATTGAACGATTCTTTCGGCGTCTCGAACGTGTCCCAGGTTGAGAATGAGTAAAAACCCTGTGACGTTGTACCTGATAATCGTATAATCGTTCAATTCAGTCTGAGATATTAACTGGTTTATCCCTAAATAGTTTCTGTATACAAACTCAACAATAGAGCCGTCATTCCCGTCCCGACAAATCGGGATTGGGCGGGAATCCAGTCTTTTCAGTAAGTTCTGGATATCCCGAACGCTTTCGGGACATGACAAAAACATAGAACAGCAGTTTATACACAGACACTAAATAGTTCCTATTACCTTCTCTTCTTCAGCCATCATGTCAACAAGTTCATCCCATCCGACAGCCTTCACTCCATTCACCCGGTCTTGAAGTCCCCTTAAGGCCAGATCTTCCTCGGCTGCATAGGCGGTGCCACGGAACCCGTCGATCATCTCGCTTAATGCAAAGTAAACACCGTCCTGCAGAAACACAATATCTGCGGATAAGTCCCCGGCCATCTTCAGGCCCCTTTTCCCCTCATCCGTATCGGGGCTGCTTTTAATAAGAACCAGCATGTTTTCCTCCTAAAAAATCAGCGTTTTGTCAGACTCTTTGATCATTTCCGATATGTCATATCCGTTCTTAATCCCAACACCCTCAACTAAACTATCCGTATCAAGTTCGTAATTCCTCAAAGAGGACTTATCAGCAAAAACATCAGCGCCCAGACCCATTAAATTCCTTAAAGACTCACTTAGGTTTGTGTACCCTGTGTCATCCTCTGACTGATTCTTAATGGCAAGTAACACCCCCCCTTCACAGAGAAACATCCTTGTCTCTATTTCATCGGATAGCGCACCCATTGCATGACGGACGGCCTCCGCAGCCTGGATATTGCCATAAGGTGGCTTTGTTAAAACAACCGCAAGTTTCATCTCAACCTCCCGTAAAAATTATAAATTTGCCCTAGATTCTCACAGATTCTCACAGATTTTAATTTTAATAAAAGAAAAGAATATTTCTTTTAAATTTTCAATTTCGGCATTAGCCCTTGATACAATCAGCGTATATCTGCGAAAATCCGCGGCTAAAGATTCGTTTGTTCTTAATTTCAGAAATTAAGCCAGACATCTGTTTCACCCATCGTTTTGAAAAGACCCTTCAAAGAACCCTTTTCCGTTCCGTCAAGATAGTCCTCTTTCGCAGCACGGCGAAAATTCATACACCCACCTCACAGATAGACCTTGAGCCCCTTCTCAATCAATCCGGCAAACAGTTCACCCGCATGAGGAAGTCCCTTTGCCTTCTGACCTTTCAGGAAGCTGTATATACCATCACCGGATGCTATAAGGTTGACGTTGTGCCCCTTTTTCAGGGCATTACCTGCAAGTTCAGCGGTAGTGCGGGTAGCTCCGCCGGAATAGGGGGCGGTTGTCAGGAATATTGTAAATGTCTTTGCCATAAAACCTCCTTTTTTGAAACTATACTCTGTGATTATGCATATGCTTTCCGTGGAAAACCCTCTCTGTCAATACCTCCTTCCTCTTCTTACACGTGTTCTTTTTCGTAACCTCTTCAAAAAAACACACACATCTCTGTACTTGTAATTTCGTCAGGTATCCCGGCCCTTAGAGGATGGGCCATGATCTTGAGCAATTCCGCTTTATGTTCAACAGATTTCATAGCGCCTCTTAAAAACGTATTAATACATTATAATACTTGAATATAAAAGTCAAGGTAAAAAATACTTAGCGTTGCATCAACTCTCAATTATCATTCCGGCTTGTCCGGAATCGTTCTTTGAGAAGGAAAATTTATTTTGAATTTGAACAGGTCTGATACCTTTAAAACTCGTATCTTACCTGTACATAGACATTGTCGTTTTTCTTGAATTGTCCGAACCGGCTCCAATCCTCTCCGCCCCCGAAGACCATCGCACCCGCTGCTGCCCAGATGCTGTCGGTAAAGCTGTATTTTATCTCCGGATTAACGAGATAATCACCGTTCGAGAGGCTCCAGAAGGAAAAGTAAGAGAGCCTCAGCGTCTGGTGCATGAGAAACTGTGTAAGCCGCAGAGAAAAAAGATCCGTCAATCTCCTCTGTTGCGGAAATCCCTGGGGCAGGGTTTTTAAATAATTACCGTACCTGCGCATATACTCACCATAGTATTGGACCCCTACGGTGAAGTCCTCCCAGAACTGCCTCTGGTAACCTATCAGAAATCTATCGCTGGAATTCGGTATCATGGGATCGGTTCCGTCCCTGTCCTGCCTTGAGTCATAATATCCTGCCTCAAGGCTCAGGACGCCGCCCAATGCCCTGCCCTGGAGACTGGCACCGTACACGGAACGCCTTGGATAAAAGAGGGTAAGTTCAGCCGGCATCATGGGGTTGTCCGGCATCATTGACGGATTTCTGTAAAAGCCGCGATAGAAATAGAGAGCCGCATCAAAACCTGCTATATCACGGTATACACGGACGGCGACCTCCGTATTGTTAATTCTTGAGCTTGGTTTTTCCCTGATCCTTTCAATACCCGGCATAGGGTCGAACATCCAGAATCTCTTGCTCCCGGGAAACCTGTTTGGTTCAAAAACAGGAATTACCGCAATATCAATGGAAGCAAAATCAGGATAGATCCCCACCTTTACAGCATCAACACCCCGTTTAAGGTATTCGATGGGCCTGCCTGAGAAAAACGCCTCGTAATCCTTGGGGAACACATCGTTTATAAAGAGCATATCCCCAAGCCCCCATGTGATGATCTGCCGGCCTGCACGCACATCGAAGGACGGTCCCGTATAGTCGAGATAGAGTTCCCTGAACTCCAGATCCGCGTCCCTGTCGATATGGTCATAGGAGAGGTCTGTTTTTGAAAACACCCTGAAGAGTTCGCCGCTCACATCAAGCTTTAACTGCGCTCGCTCCGCCGCCCATTTATAATCAGACCCGTCAGGATTGTCCCTGGAGATGGAATACGAGTAATCACCCTGGATAAATCCGTTCAGGCTGACATCAACGGCATAGGCCGGGGCTGATAACAGAATCGTCGCAAACAAGGCCAGTAAAATTTTCTTACCCGAGTACATCTTAAACTCCCTTTCTGGTGGTTACCTGCAATTCCCTGTGTTCTCTGCGTGGAGGTTCATCTTTCTGGGAAACGTCTTCCCCCGGGACGGTTGAACCGGTCGAACCGGCTGTCACGATCCTGCGCGTAATGACCGGGTACTGTAACAGCTTTTTTTACAATACACCTTTCCGAAGCCCCCGGCCTTTAGTCGGAGAGCTTACTTAATCCACCTTCGGGGTACCCTCTTTAGAAATCTTTCAGTGAAGAGATTGTCCGGCAGCCCGATATTGTATGCGACCTCCGTAAATATGACCTCTGTCCTGTGGCCGCTCTGGAGATTTATCATTGTACGTTTTGTGATGGTCGGAAATCCCTTTATCGTCTGTATCTTATCTGCCGTAAATACCCGGTAAAGCTCCCCACGCATATCAAAATACTCCTCCTTCAGTGGCAGAAAACTCTCCTTATCGATCCATGAGATTTTATATGAGTAATTTACATCCCCCTTTTTCGGGGTGCTTTTAATCAAATAACAGGGCTTCCCGTCGAGGACAACCTCCTTCAGCAACTCATGGGTATCATCATCTATATCCCTTCCGGAGACATCCTCGTAAGTGAAGTCAGACCCGACAAAGCTTGATGCCTTGTCACGCGCTGCAATCCTTCTCACCATATTCAGGGCCGGAATGAACAACCACCTGTCGTCATCCCTTCCCGGATACTTGTAGACCATAAAGGTCATCCCCTTCACATCGGCAGGCCTGAAGAAATACATAAAGTACTTCTGATCACCTCCGGGCTTGCCGAAATTTTTTCTCAGCATTTTAAGTTCACGTATCCTCTCTTTTCCACCTTTACTGATAAGTCTCATATCAATACGTGCACTGAAATCCTTTCCCGGATAAAAAAAGGCTGCCTGTGATTTCTCCATAATATCCTTTGCACTCATGGCAAAGGCATCGATAGGTATAAGAATAATAAGAAACGCTATCAGATAACGCATCATCTCCATCCTCCTTGTTCTCACGCTTGTTTTAATAACAATCTTCTGAAAGTGCCGATCAAGGCAGGCAGAAAGATCAGGGTTGTAACACCTGCAAAAAATGACAGGGAGCCAAAAAAGAGACCGACTGTCACATAGGGCCCCAATGTCGCAAAGACCATCGGCAGGAACCCAAGCCCCACAACTACGGCATTCCTGAATATCGCAAGGGCGGGCTCACCCCCCATGGTCCATTCCATGGTTGCCTGCAGATCCCCTGTTTCCTTAAACTTATCCCTGAACCTCTGTGTAAAGTGAATGGCAAAATCAACCCCCAACCCCAGGGCAAGGGTTGAACATACGGCGATGGGCATATCATAGTCCTTGCCTCCAAAACCGATCAGTCCGTAACTGAACAGCACGGAGAGCCCAAGGGGAAGCATTGCCATAACGCCCCACCAGAAGGAGCGGAACTGGATGATCAATAACATAAATATTATCCACCATGAACCGAGGGTTGCCTTGAGCATTCCTACCACCATCAGGTGCTGCCATACGATATTGAGATAGGGAAGGCCTGACCACTTCACCTTTATACCCTCAGGCGGAGGGGACTTTTTCATGTAATTTTCAACATCCTTTACAACGGCGGTCATATCCCTGTTGTCCCCGGATTTAAGCTGCACCCATATATTCGCCTTTCTGAATTCGTAGTCTACGAAGTTATCCAACTCATCGGGTGAAGAGGACATCAAAAAGAGAAAGATGTACTGTCCTATCGAGACCTTGTTTTGAGGAAGAACATCGTACTGCCTGTCCTGGTCATGGAGGACGTAGTTTATCCTTTTAACCACATCTGCAACCGAGGTGGTCTTTCCCACAATGGGTACTCCTTTGAGGTATCGCTGGAGACCGGATATATAGTCCATCACATCCGGCCTCTTTATATCACCATCCTTCTCCCCTTCAATGACAAGGTAGGAGATGTATGTACCGCCGATAACCTTATTCAGAACCCTGTCCGCAACCCTGATGGGATCGTCTTTCTTGAACCATTTCACAGGGTTGTCATTGACGGAAAGCAGTGTGACTCCATAGACGGCAACTACAAGAAGAACCGTTCCTATAACAACGACGGTTTTGCTCCTGGCGAGTGAAAAACGTCCGAGCCTTCCAAGTATCCTGCTCCCCTCATCCTTTACAGGAATAGGTTTCCTCTCCTTAAAAACCATGAGGGCTGCAGGTATGAGAGTCATCGAGAGGAACCACGCAGCCATAACACCGGAAGCTACGAAGAGTCCGAATACCTTAACAGGCGGGATGTCTGCCAGGGCAAGCGTTGAAAAACCGACTGCCGTTGTGGCTGATGTGAAGAACATCGGTTTTATCAATTCTTCATAGACCTGAAGGATTGCCATCTTTCTGTCCCTCAGGCGTGGCAATTTCTCATGAAAATCACTCAGGATATGGACGCTGTCGCAGATAGCAATCGGCATGAGAAATACCGGTATCATGGATGACATGATATGAACCGTATAACCGAGCCCTATCATCGCCCCCATGGTCCATATCACCGCAAACATTGCAAGTATCATGGGTGGAATAACAAGGGAAATCCTCCTGAATATAACAAACAGCACCACCATCAGGAGCAGACCGGCCATCGGCGCAAAAAGCCCCATCTGCAAAAACATCTCGTACCCGAATGTATCCTCGGCAATCGGAAGGCCTGCCAGGTAATACTTCTCCGGACCTTTCTCTTTTTCATAGAGGGCTTTGATCTTTTTCCCCACCTCGTGGGCAATGTCCTTGCTCTGTATCGGTATATATATGGCAGCGCCCTTGCCGTCGGACGATACAAGTCTGTCCTTAAAAAGCGGATTGTCAAGCACCTCTTTCTTGAGCCTCTCGATCCCCTTCTCCGTTACCGGCACCTCAACCAGGGGAGGTCTCACATAAAGGGTCCCGTCCTTTGCCACTACGTTATTGGTGACTGAAAGGCTTACCACATCATCAGCGATAACCCCCTTTATTTTCATGATACCATCGGTTAATGTCTTAATCTTCTCAAGCGTGTCCCGGTGAAATATCCCGTCATCCCTGACTATCCCGAGGACAATAAGTTCCTTTATACCGAAGTCTTTTTTTACCTGGTCATGGAAGATCCTTACCGGCTCGTCCTTGCGGAGCATGTTTTCAGGGTCCGTATCGATCTTTATCCTGGGGAACTGGAGAGCGAAAAAAACGGTAAGGATAAGCATCAGCAAAATAACGAGTTTAGGTCTGTTAACGGAAAATTCCACAAGTTTCATTACTGCCCTCTTCATAAAACCTCCAAATTATTCATTTGTACAAGAGATTATGACCGTCGGCAAACAGTTTTTCAATTAATAGATTCATATATTATTATATTTTTATGTATTTGTCAAGAAAAAAATCAACGTTGCATATTATTCCAGGAGCAACAATGCGAAATAATTCCATCTCCCATATGTCTCTTTTTTCGTGTCTATTTCAAAACCGTTTGCCCGTGCGGTCTTGAAGACATCTATGCCGCATGCCTCCATCAGCGGCCTGATCCTCTTTTTCTTCTGCTCATCCGTACGAGACCCATCCTGGGTATCCTCCTCTCCGGACGGTCAGGTAGCGCCGGGAGGACCCGAAGAAAGCGCGGTAAGTGCAAATGCCTTGTAATAGCCCTCCCTATACGCCTCACCCTCAAGCTTTACTACAGCTTCGGTAAGTGCCTTTCCCCTGGGGCCGTTCATAAGGATCCCCTTGCTGTATTCCTTTACAACCCTCCCCGTGCTTTCAGCATCGGGCGCACATGGCGGATGAAAGGCATCCTTGTCATAAAAAGGGCAACCGTACTTACACTTCCATCTAACCCACTCTTCAACCACGATACTGTCGGCATCTATCACTTTTGCCTTTTCAGCGCCTGATTCAATGGCCTTATTCAGTAAATATTCCATCCCTTCCCCCTGTGTGCCTTCTGCCTTAATAACTCCCGAGTAGTCGTAAGCACAACTTATGGTTTCTTCTCTTTCGTTATTCGGCTCCCCGGAAATGCCTCCATTAAAATAGGGACATTTAATTTCTCTGCAACCATGGGGATGTTTATTACTGTAAGTACAATGTATCTCTCCGGCCGCAGGCAATTCAATCCCGGCACTTTCTTTGAGATACCTCACAGCCGCCTCAAGGGATGCCCTCACATACGCCTTGCAGCAGCTTGGTCCTGTAAGATCCGTAATTGCCCTTGTGACCCTTGTTACCGCCTCCATCGTTATCCTCTGCTCTTGATCCCTGCCGCACCTTGAGCCGGTAAGCACTGCAAAACATGCCCCGACGGCAGGGGCAATACCACATACACCCGTCAGGCCACAGTACCCGCCGTGGGCCTGCCTTTTTGTCCGTCTAAAGATCTCCTTTATATCCCCATTCTTAATACCCTCTGAAGCATAATTCTTTATTGCGGCCATAAGTGCTCCACCTGCTATGTATGCATGCTGGCACCCAAGCATTGGAAGCCCTGGGAGGCTCATCATCAGTTCTGCTATCTCAAAGGGATTCCCGGAATGCGTGGAAAAAGCGATCTCCTCGATAAGCCCCATCGCCTCCCGGTTGTGGCAGACATCACAGATGTAGTGCCCCTTTGGGCATCTTATATGGCCCTGCTCAACCCTGCCGCAGTAGACACATCTCAGTTCTTCAGCCCTGTCCAGATATTCAAGCACCCCTGCACAGACCATGCAGTGCTCGGTCTTTTTATCTTCAGTCTTCAATCCCGCACCTTCTGATTTCCGGCTCACGGCTCCTGACTCCCAGCCCTCAGGATGCCCCCCGGCATCCTCTTCAGAGGGTCAACAGCCCGTATTGCCTTTGTCTCTTTCTTTCCCGGTCATGATAAATCTCCTCCTGCCGACATAGCTATGGTACTACCTTCAACCTCGCACTGTTTGTCAGTTCCCTGAAGCCTCCATGCCGATCTTACCCTCACGGGCGAGTTTGCTGAGGATAAAGATAACACTCTCACGCTTGAGATGCAGAAGTCCGGCCACCTCATCGGGATCAACCCTGCCACGGTCCTTCAGGAATTCAATGACCTCCCTTTCAACCTCGGTCAGCCAGTCATTAAAGAGACCTCTCAGCTCAGGGGTGGAATAGGTGGCCAGTTCATAGGAATGGCTTATGGCCGAGATCACTTCCTTGCTCATCTCTATCGGATTCACACCCGAATCCGTACACTCTACGATTCAGTGCTCAACCATATCAATCACCTGTTGGTTTTCCCTGCCTCCGGAAACGATTTTTTTCAGCAATTCCTTTTTTTCCGTTTCTATCAGCTCGCTAAGGAGAGACTTCACCAGGTCGTCAAGAAGTTCCTTCTTGACAGCGGGATTCAAATCCGACATGATTTCCGCAATTTTATCTCTTGCCATGGGCTTCACCTCCATTCAATGTGGTTATATGTTCATGCATGTTTTTTCATCTCATCATACATCCGGTTCATTATTTTCTCTGCAAAGACCTTCAGGTCTTCCGGATTCATATTCTCTAACATCATATTCATACATCCATCGGCATCATGCCGCAACCAACGCAACCACCGATAAAGAACCTGCTGATAATGAACAGGACAATCACCATGAAAACAACTCCTATACCCGGCATTATACCCACCACCAATAGGGAGGACCATAACCTAAAGCATGCCACCACATGCTACCGACCTCCTTTTCCTGCCATCTCTTTTGAGATGTGTTTTGAGGGCACTGCATTCTTCAACCCGGCAGTGATGGTTATCTCCGAGAGTTCATTCAGGATATCCACCAGGCACGGCTCTGTGAGACTGTAGTAGATAAAAGGGCCTTCTCTTGCTGTTTTGACGATACTTCTGTTTCTGAGCGCCCTGAGATGAAAAGAGACAAGGGTCTGTGACAGTCCGGTAATGTTGATGAGTTCCGTCACGGAACGAGAACCTTTTCCTATTGCCATAACAATACCGAGCCGGTTCGTATCGCCCAGGACCTTGAGGATCCCGGCTGTCTTTTCAGTCCGATGGTTCATGATATATTAATTTCTACTCATATGAGCAGTGACTCATATGATATCACACTGCTCTCCACAAGTCAAGGTCCAGGTCTTATTTCGTGCCCTTCGTGCTCTTCGTGGTGAACAGTTTAGCCTTGACTCCGTACCATGGTCCAGGTCTTATACTATATACCGAATCCGGAGATAAGCGATGCTGAATCCAGGGTTATATCAAGACATGAAACATCTCCAGTACAGTAGAACCGTTAAAAACAGAATGCCCCGGGGTTTAGGGTAGCACTCAGCTGCGTCCCTGCCTTTTTGGTAAAGTGAATGTTTAATCCAGACAATCTACAGATATTATCCCGGGTTTCCATAACGGGTTTTCTTCTCGTCCTATTGATCGGTCTTGTAATGGCCTTCAATCCGCGCTCGCTTATGGTTATCCCTGTAATAGTAAGTTACCTATCGGTGCAGCGTGAGGGTGAAGGGAACGCAGGTTCCTTCAGTAGAGCGATAGCCTTTGTACTTGGAATGACATTTGCCGATGTGCTTCTGGGCGTGCTTTTTGCCCTGATCGGGAAAAGGGTCGGACTTATCTTCGGCCCGAGGTGGGAAATCCTTATCGGCATCGTCCTGATAGTGCTTGGACTGAGGTGGTTGAAGGTTTTTAAATTCAGGGGTATAGGCTTTGAAATGAAGGGCAAAAAGGCAGGAAGCATTGCAGGCGCCTTCTTTCTCGGTATCCCCTTTTCCATGTCCTTCTGTCCCTTCTGCACCCCTGTCCTTCTGACCATCCTTACCATTGCCGCCGCAACAGGTCATGTATGGTACAGTGCCTTGCTCATGCTCTTTTTCTCCATTGGCCGGGGACTGCCGCTCCTTTCAGCAGGCTTCTCAGTGGGGCTTTTTAAGAAGATGGAACCCTTCCAGAGGTATGTTCCGATCTTTGAGAAGGCAGGAGGCGTCATTCTTCTGATCATGGGCACGTATTACGTCTATGACTTCATTAAATTATACGCATTCGTTACGTAGAGTCCATGTATGAATTTATTATTGTCATGCTGAACTTGTTTCAGCATCTCATGCAGTTTAGTTAGTGTCCGTGTATAAATTGCCATTTTTTATTTTTGTCATACCCGAAGTCTGTAGTCGGGTATCCAGAACTTATTGATAAAGAATAGATTCCGGTTAAGGACTGCCGGAATGACAGATAGAGAGACTGTAGTTTATACTTGGGGGATTATCCTCAAACTGCATTCTGACTTACTGCTCTATTGAAATTATTACAGGAAAGTTATTAATATTTAACGAAATCCTCAGGTGACTTATTCCAATGGGAACCACAGCGGAGGGATTGTCAAAGTCAACACGAACAAAACCTATGTCCACAAAAAGGAGGCCCTATGCCTGCATTGAGAGGACATCACCTCATCTGTCTGCACTTCTTCCATGGTGAGGGACACAACGAGGCCTTTACTGAAAACCTCATGGCTACCCTAAGGCGTGCGGAAGAGGAGGAGATACTCATCTCTGCCGGTGCTGACGATGTGTGCAAAAGCTGTCCATACCTCAAGGATGGCAGGTGTCTATATGATGAGGATGCCGATAAAGAGATCAGAACAATGGACAGCAAAGCCCTTGAACTCCTCGGCCTCTCCCCTGGAAATAAAGTCAAGTGGAGCACCCTCAAAGATAGGATTCCCGATCTCTTCTCCGATTGGTTTTCTCTCTACTGCAGGGAATGCGACTGGAGAGACAGCTGTGAGAAGAATGGATTTTTTCAGGAATTGAAACAGAAATGAGTTTTTCCCTCTGCGAAATCTGCCTGCCCTGTTAAATGCTGCTTGCCCCATGAAATTGAAAGATATTCCAATGGGGCGCTATTTACACGAGGCGTCCTCTGCGGTTAATATCTTCTTTTTTCCATCTGCGAAATCTGCGCTAATCTGCGGCTTAATGCATTTTGAGGGATAGTACCCTACCTCCTGTCTCCTGCCTCCTGAATCCTGTGATTCCTGCTTCTTTTCGCTATGCTCTATACCCGCTGCCCTCTCAACCTTAACCTCAACCTGATCTTTTACTCTGCCCTATGCGCCTTACTGCTCTATTAAAATTATTGCCAAAAAGCATATAATATCAAGGGAAATTGGAGGGGTTGGTTGGTAAAGAAAGCTCGTAAGAAAGGGAACATCGAAGCTTACTTGCATGAGCGGGACAGTCGCAAAGATGCCGTCCCTGTTGGTCTTGCCTCTTATGACACATCAAAACCTAAGCCCAAGAAGTATGAATACGACCCTCACTTTGATCCTCAGTTAGCCTGAAGAAAGGACTGTAATGAAAAAGGCCGGTCGCTATGACGTATCTCACCTATTAGAAGCACAGTTTGAACCTGGCTCTCGTGGTCGCGTGCTCAATAACAAGCTCGGCATTAAAAGAAAGCGGGTGATGAGGGATGAGCAGTTCCGAGCGATTGAGACGCTGACCAGCATGTATGATTCCACCCATCGGTTTACTGCTAAAGATATCTGTAGTATGCATAAAGTTTGGCTGGAGGAAATATACGAATGGGCAGGGAGATATCGAAAGGTTAATGTCAGCAGAGGCGACTTCCATTTTGCTGCTGTTGCACAGGTCCCGAAGTTAATGGCAGAGTTAGAAAAGGGTCCTCTCCGTAAACTCACCCCTTGTCGATCAGAATCTTTAGAAAAGGTTATAAAAGCACTATCTGTCGTTCATGCAGAATTGGTACTCATACACCCTTTCCGTGAAGGCAACGGAAGGGTTGCGCGAATGTTATTTATCTTAATGGCGCTGCAAGCCGGTCTGCCACCTCTGGATTTCAGTTGGATTGTCACGAAGAAGAAAAAGGAATACATCGAAGCTGTGCAGATGGGAATGTCCCATAACTATGCACCGATGGAAAAGATATTCAGGGCTGTTATTCGTAAGACGCTGAGGACTCGTGAACAGAAATAATAACTTTCAGTTTCTTTTCCAGCGATTTAGAAAGTTTTGGGTATTTTGTAAGAACTCCTTCGATCGCAGTCGAGGAAAAAACAGACTGACCGAGCAATGCCCTACCAAGCTTGGGGTCTTTCAGATAGGGATTTGTTTTTTCTAATGACTTTTTGTGCATAATTAATTATACCATAATAAGCTCCTCTTGCATCCCGTATCCTGTTAAGAATATACTATTTAAAGAACATTGCTTGGAGGGGTTGGTAAAGAAGGCTCGTAAGAAGAAAGGGAATATCAAAGCCTAACTTCAAGTATCCTGATGTAGAATTTGAGATTGGATATAAATACAGGTTTGTTAGGAAAAAGGAGAAGAGGTATAAAACCCTAAAGAGGTGTGAGATGATCAGGAAATTAGACAGCGTTGTTCTGAAGCATGATATTGAAAAACACGGACTGGAAAAGGGTGATGTAGGTGTAGTAGTGCATTGCTATGCTGACGGTGAGACCTTTGAGGTTGAATTCGTTACCGCTGAAGGGAGGACACTTGCTGTCCTTACACTTACACTCGCTGACATCAGATTAATGGATAGAAAAGAAATACTCCAGGCAAGAGAGATTGCCAGCCAGACTGCATAAGTCTGCAACCAAAAACAAGGAAGTAGCTATTCCGTAGAAATATCGAATCAAGAATTTTTTAACTATGGGTAAGGTTTATAAAGACAAAAAATCAAAGGGTTGTGCATTATGTAAGCCTCATAAACATGGCTGGGCTCCAAAAAAGAAGGTAAAGGTTTTGGCCTTTGAAAAAGAGACAGACAGGGAAATAAACAACGCAACAGGCAGGAAATAGGCGTACTCATCCTGTCATCCGTTATTCGTAGCCATAACCTGCCTCCTGAATCCTGTGATTCCAGCTTCATTATGTTATGCTCTATGCCCACTGCCTTTTTACTGTCAGTGTCATTCTACTCTCTGCCCCATGCTCCATGCCCTTTGCCCTCTCAACCTTAACCTCAACCTGATCTTTTATTCTGCGCCATGCTCTCTGCCCTATGCGCCTCACTGTCTTATTGAAATTATTGCAGAAAACCAAGTAGTATTAAAAGATATTGCACGGATGGATAGTAGCAATTTTAACGGCTGATTCTTATTTGTATATGGTCACAAAATATCCGTTATGAGGGGGTATAATGGGGCAAGAAAAGACATTTAGTTTTGGTAGTTGTGAATTTGTCAAAATGAGCCCACCAAAGGCAAACCTATCACCCGGCGTTAAGAAGTTAAACATTTCGATTCCTTTTGAAGAAGCGCTGAAACTGAACCTTGCAATAGATGAGTGCATTCGTAAACTCAACAAATATAAACGGAGCACTACGAAAGGTAAAAAAGCAGCAGTAAATCTTGTTATACATTTGGATGTAAGCAGACTTTCAATAAATGAAAGTAAGAGTTAGCTAATCCATTTTAGTTTCATGATATCTGAAAATCATGCAAGCGCTGATGAAATTGACAGGGGTAATCAGCCTTATTAAAATGCTTCAAAAAAATGACGGCGCAATTCTGGCCGATGCCGTGGGATTAGGTAAAACATGGACAGCCCTGGCTGTTATGAAGTATTTTGAAATAAAAGGGTACAGGACAATTCTGTTCTGCCCGAAAAAACTGGATGCTAACTGGAGACAATATCTTGAAGGCCATCGTTCAAAATTTGACAGAGACAGGTTGAAATATACAATCCGTTATCATACTGATTTGCAGGATGACAGGTTAGAGGCATCATCCAGACTCTCTGCTGATCCTGTTATTTAATATCACCGGCGGCAGACAGCCTCTATATGAAATAGAGCAATGGGTACAGGGTTAAAGCTTGCACAAGGTCACA
>VAPE01010757.1_pt1 | contig 20488 bp, 18 predicted proteins | sample 3393911 | NCBI WGS metagenome assembly VAPE01 (sample SAMN08290436, study PRJNA428436) | hydrothermal vent metagenome | isolation source: Deep-sea hydrothermal vent chimney | place: Atlantic Ocean: South-mid Altantic Ridge
AATCAATTGTTATTCAATGCATTATGTTAATAACTTTTACGAATAAAACTATTTAATACTCTGATATTCAATATCTTAGATGTATTTACCACAAATCCGTCTATTGATATGAATACCAGAGTTGATACCAAAAGTAGCATTTTATTTGAGGCCTTGGATAAGGTTTTCGACAAAAAAATCAACAAAGCAAGAGTAAAGTTGATTTCACTGTTTATAATAGCTTTAAACCAAGTCAGGACAGTTAACTTCGAGAAGTTGGCAATCGCATTCGACCATAATGCAAAAAAGGATTCTTCCTTACGTAGGATTCAGCGGTTTATTGCTGGCTTCGACCTGCAATATGATTTGATTGCCCGGCTTGTATTTAATTTACTGCCCGCCAAGCCACCCTATCGTCTATCAATGGATCGTACCAACTGGAAATTTGGTTCAAAAAACATAAACATCTTGGTATTGGCCATTACCTATAAAGGTATTGCATTTCCATTATTGTTCAAAGTTGAACCCAAAGCGGGAAACTCTTCAACACAACAGCGTATAAACATTATCAATAATTACATTAAGTTATTTGGTTTAGAAACAATTGATTGCCTATTAGCAGACAGGGAATTTATTGGAGAACAATGGATAGGGTATTTGAACATAAACCGTATTAGGTATCATATCAGAACTAGAAATAACTTTTGGGTAACAATACCAAGGACAGGGCGAAGGGTAAAAGCATCATGGCTATTCAACCAATTGAAAATAAACCAGTTTAAATTCCATGAAAATATTATCAAGATAAATAATGTACTCTGTTATATATCTGGCTCAAAAGTATTTGATAAAGATGGAAAACCTGAATTACAAATAATAATTTCATTTAATAACCCACAAAGAGCCAATACTTTATACAAAGAACGGTGGCAAATAGAATCTGCCTTTAAAGGTCTTAAATCAAGTGGTTTTCACTTTGAAGACACACATTTGAGCGACCCTGACAGAGTACAAAAACTATTTGCTTTAGTAATTATTGCATTTACCTGGGCTTATGTTGTTGGAATAGCCCTAGACAAATTGACCCCTATTAAAATCAAAAAACATGGAAGAAGAGCTAAGAGTTTAATGGTGTATGGACTGGATTACATTGCTAATATTCTGTTTAGCAATGATTTGATAAAACTTCGGTCGTGTTGTGATTTTTTGTCATGTACTTAGGCAATTTACTAAAAAACCATTTGTAAACACATCTAAACTAATTTGTGTTTAGGCAAATCACAGGACTTTTTCATAGTGCCGTTCCACATCGTGACGAAGGATTATGAGTGATGAGGCTGAGGCGTTTTGAGATGCATTAGTTCTATGGTTTACATAATCTAAAAATGTAATAAACAAAAAGCCATGCTTTTGTAAAGCTTTGGGTAAGCGTTCATATTGAGAAAAAGTGAACTCCAAAATTTCCTTATTTAAATCTATATTGGTAACCGGGGTTTTCTTTCATTACTTTGATACTTTCAGGATAATTTTCAATAAACCAAACCATAAAAGCTGTAACATCTATTTTGTCTGCAAGCATTTTTTGACGGCGGTTTTGAAATTCATGCTTGAGATTAGGGGTCTTTATTAATTCTATTGCTTTTTCAAGTGATTTATTTTGGTCTGCTGATGACTCTGAATAGTTAAATACAAGTCCATATTTTTCTTCCTCTTCAGTTGTATAACCACGTCCATTATTATCGTGAAAAATTGAAGGAATTCCAAGACAAGCACATTCAGATGCCATAGTAGCACTTTCACCGTAGAGTAGCGTTGCGAATGCCAAAGCATCATGCATTCTTTCAGGGGGTATTGTTATTTTATATTTTTTCAATCCATCAAGTAATTCACCTTCTGAAGAAATAAATACTTTTGCATATTTTGATAATTCCTTAACAGCTTTATGTTTCATTTCTATATTAAAGCCGGAGTGCCCTATATCATGAGAAGCATTCCAGGAAACGAAACGCATAATTACATATTTTTCATCTTTTTTTACTCCAAGTAAATTTAAAATAGAAGGGCCCTGGGTAAAATAATTATGATGCAGATAACAAAGTTCCATATATCCGTTAAAACGGATTTGCTTTTTGCCTAAGTCTTTAGTATAACAAGAAGGAGTTAAGATACATTTTGAAAAAGAATCTGTTAACAAATGATGTAGTTTAGCATGTTCAGTATCACTAAATGAAATATGTGGTACTCTGATTAGCCAACTAACTATCGCAGGGTAGGGTGTGCCAAAACTGATTATAATATCTGGATTAAATCTCTTTGCTTTCCCGTATATAAAATAAATTGCTTTAAAAAAATATAGTATCTTACCTCGGATATGATTTTTGCCTCTTCCTCTGTTAATGAAGGGGATACTATAAATATTTAATAAATAATGTTCTATTTCTTTGTTACGAGAAATAATTAGAAATTCATGTTCTTTTCCCTCCATTATTTTAATAAAATTTTTAAAATAATGAACATGAGCAGGGTGGTTAATGTCTATAAGTATTTTCATAATAATTATCTAATCAATAAACTTTCTAAACCAGACTTCCAAATTAATCCATTTCCAAATTTCTTTAGATGCATCAATTTCCTTGTTTAAAACGTAAAGCACGTTTTTAATATCACTACCGGATTGATATTTTTATTAATTCACTTCACGGAATTTAAGCATTGAAACAAATTTATGTGCCGGCACAACTTCAATCTTTTTATTCTTATGCATTATGAGGTCTTTCTGATTAAAAGTTACCAGGATTCCGTCCGGTTTATCAAAAAAATTCATAGCTTCAATCAAACCGTTTATTTCCCGATCCTGATTGTTTAATGATAAATTATAGCACACTTGTATTATGCATTTTACGTCGTTATTCTTTACGGCAATAAAATCACATTCTTTACTGTTTTCGTTAAAATAAAATAAACTGTAGTTATTTCTTCGCAGCTCCCAAAATATAATGTTTTCAAGTTTATGCCCGCTATCCTCGTTAAAAGATGCCGAAGCGGCTTTAATCATACCCGTATCAATAAAATAAATCTTTCGGGGATTTATAAGTTGTGCCCGGTGGGAATACGAAAATTTGGACAAAAGAGATATAAGATACGATTGCTCGAAGAATGAAAAATAGTCTAAAAGAGTGGCTGTACTTTTAATATTTAGCATTTTTGCCACTTTGCCCGCGGTTATTAGGTTACCTGTATTTGATATTAGAAATACCAACAAATGCTTCAGCGTTTTCGTATCCCTGATGTTATATCTTACAGCAATATCACGATACAAAATATCGTTGATAAGGTTTGTGAGAATTTCAATATTTCCGGTTTTTAAATACTCGGGAAACCCACCTTGAGCAATAAAGCGGCTAAAGCTATTCTCATCTGCCGCAATAGAATAATAGCGTGTAAATTCTATAAAGGAGAAAGGAAAAAGCTCTTTTGTAATGTGTCTTCCGGTTAGTTTTGTCCCCAGCTCTTTGCTGAGTAAACTGGCATTTGAGCCGGTAATTATAACGCGATAATTTTGGTCGAGCTTTTGCCTGATATACAATTCCCATCCATTTACAACTTGTATTTCATCAAAACAGAGTGTGTCGTTTCCGGTTGAATCAATGAGATTGTCCAACAATTCAAAATCTCTAAGTTCAAAATTGTATAGCTTCGGTGTGTCAAAATTTATATAGAATGCGTTTAATTGATGCTCATCAATTAATTGCCCCAAAAGTGTACTTTTTCCACAACGGCGGATACCTGAAATAATTAATGCATGGCTTTTGTGGTTGAGATCAATGCTTTGCATTAAATCGCGCAAAACAAGACCCTCTTTTTCCTTTAAGCCTTGCTGCTGAAAATCACTTATTGCTTTTAAATCAGATAATTTGAGCATAATCTATATTGTTACACCTTTTTGTTTATTGCGAATATACAAAGGTGTTTATTGTGAATGAACAAAGATAATAAAAAGTAAGTCTATATTAAAAAAAAGCATTGTAAATTCACTCTATATAAATGTTCTAAGGGGGTGGAATAAAACAAGTCATCCATTTATAATTTCTAAAGTGTTTAATAACAGTTACTTATTTCTTTATTAAATATGAGTTATTACCGACTACGGTACAGGTCTATTCCACCCCCTAAAGTCATATCTAATCAATAAATCTTCTAAACCACACTTCTAAATTTATCCATTTCCAGATTTCTTTAGAAGCGTCTAATCCTTTTTCTATATGTTTTTGGTATTGTTTGCTTGCCATTGAAGCATCAAAATAACCTCTTGAGGCAAAAGCATCAGAATTAATTAATTCTGTAACATATTTTTTAAACTCATATGTTCTAAACCATTTGTCTCTGGGATTGGAAAAACCTTTTTTATCTTTTCTTTGGGTTATTTTACCCGGTAAAATATCTTTAACAGCTTGTCTTAAAATATGTTTTGTTTCACCTTTAAATATCTTTTGTTCCGGAGGTGTATTAAGTGTTGCTTCCACGAGACGATAATCCAAAAACGGAACCCTGGATTCAATGGAAAAATGCATAGCATTTAAGTCCTCCCATCTAAGCAAATGTTCCAATTTGCTTTCAAAATGTTGGAACAAGGATTCATTTAATGTTTTAGGGTTATAAAGTAAATTATTTATATCGCTATCTAACCGATTCTTTTTTATAAAATATTTATTTACAGAAGGAAATACTGTACTGTTTACTTTTGATTGTATTGTGGATGGCAAAATATAATAGGTCATGAATTTTAATGCATTAACAGATTTATGCTTTTTAAAATATTGTATGTTTTCCACTAAAAATCTTCCAAACTTAAGTTGAGATAATAATTCACGGTAATAGCTGCCAAAAAAGTAATGATATCCTGCCAGTTGCTCATCAGCACCCTGACCATCTAATGTTACCGTTACAAATTCAGAAGCTAATTCCATCACTTTAAATTGAGCATAGGGACCAATGTCAGGTACAGGCTCGTTATGTGCTTCTATAAATCTTTCAAAATCATTGTAGAAGGTATTCGCATCAGGATAGGTGTAATGCATATTTTTTACCAGTCCTTTGAATGTATCAATAAATTCACTTTCATCGGTAGGTTCGTCCTTTCCATAGACCGCCGAAAAAGTATTTAGTTCACTTAAGCCAAAATCTTTTATTAAAGAAGCTACTATGGAAGAAGAATCAATTCCTCCGCTCAGGGAAACACCCACAGGCACATCTGCCCGTAAACGTAATTTCAACGAATCTTTAAATAATTCTCTGTACTCTTGTGGTGTAAGCGATTTTTCTTCTCCAATCTTTTCGGAAAGGTTATACCATTTTTCGACTGAAAAATCATTATTTTTTAAAACAAAATAAGAACCGTGTTGCAGTTTGTGAATGTTTTTAAAGAATGTTTGTTCAGTATGGTCGGTACGATTGTAAAGTAAATAATCGTATATCATTTTATCATTTGCCTCCCTATGTACCAAAGGTAAAATCGACTTTATTTCCGAAGCAAAAATAAAATGTTCGTTATCTAAGTAATAATAAAAAGGTTTTATCCCGTAGCGGTCTCTTGCCCCAAATAATTCTCTTGATTTGGTATCATAAATAACAAAAGCAAACATGCCATTAAACTTATTGAGGCAATCTTTACCCCATTCCTGATAAGCAGTAAGAACCACCTCGGTATCAGTACCCGTAACAAATTGATATTTGCTTTTTAATTCATTTCTGATTTCAATATAGTTATATACTTCACCATTAAATATAATTACATAGCGTCCGTCTTTACTTATCATAGGTTGATGTCCTGCAGGACTTAGGTCAAGGATGCTCAGGCGAACAAAGCCAAGCCCAATATTGCCGTCAATATAAAGCCCCTCATCATCAGGTCCACGATGCTTCATTTTTTGCATCATCAACTTGATTTCGCTTTCGTTAACCGCTCTTTGATTAAAATTTATTATTCCTGTTATTCCACACATTACCTTTTAAAAGATTTAAGTAAGCTTGTTAAAGCGTAAAAAAGTTGAGCCTGAGGCCATCGTAAATATGGTACTTTATGTTTCGTATTTAATGATGTTACCCTCGTAATAAAATAACCCTTTGGTGTTTGAAAATTTTCAATTAAATCTTTTGCCAGCCATTGGGCCTTCTTATATGCTTCAGGAATATCATTTTTCAGTAATACACCTAAGGTAATCCCTTCTGCATAATCATACATTTCATATTTACGAAGTTTAGCATATTTTGCTTTGGCAAAATGTTTAGGCCTTCCATTTGACAAAAACAAATTATTTGCGTAATAGGAATAACCTTTTTTTATGGCGTTTAATATATTTTTATCATTATTTACCAAATAGCATCTATATAAGTTACGTAACACAAAGCATGTATGAAAATTATCGATAAAATTGTTTTCCGGTCCTTTCGCCTCATAAAACCATTCTCCTTTTTTACCTTGATAAGATAAAACAAATTCAATATTTTTTTCCGCAGTCTTCTTAAACTTTTTATTTTCTGTTAAATCATAAGCCTCTAATAAAATAGCTGCCCTATAGGTATTCGCATTAATAACAATATCCTCTGATACCGGACTATAACTGGCACATATAGTACCATTAGGCATTGTTATTTCATTCAAATCATTTAGTGCAAACTCAGCAATTGATACTGCTATTTCTTTACTTTCCAAATTACCCGTTAATTCATAATGCTTTTTAAATGCCCAAAAAGCATAAGGAGTTATGGTAATCATAGGGATTCCCGCTTCCCAAAACTTACCTTTTGATTGTTGCCAACCAAAAGTATAACCCCAGGCAAAACCACTATACCCTTTTGAGTACGTAGTTTTCATAACTTCGAGAAAATGTTCTCCTTTTTTTAAATATTTCTCATCTTTTGTAGTTTCATATAAGTTAAAAAAACCCGAAGCAAAATGTGCATCACCTATTACTTCCCTGTGTGGTTTATTATATAGTTTTTGAATGGACGGTAAAAAATTCTCCAACATTAACCCCCAGAGTGCCAAAGGTGCTCCAATAATTTTATTTCGGTAAAATAGCTTTTTGGCCAAGATTCCGGTTTTGGAACTCCAATAATCCATACGATCATAAGAAACTTCACCGAAATCATCCAGCCATTCCAAAAAACTTTGAATACTATTACTCACTTTACTCTTTTCTATCATTTTACTTTCTTTAAATATGAAATTGCGTTAATAAAACCGGAAGTCATTTTTTCAATTGAAGCTTCATTATTTATTGTATAAATCGCTTCTTTCTTAAAATTATTATAATTCTCTTCTTTCAAAATGTATTTTATTTTTCTTTTCAAGTCCTGAACATCACCTGAGTTATAATAATACCCATTTTTACCTTCTTTCAGATAATAGGCTTCCGGCCCCTGTTCAACCCTTTCCAATATCACAGGCGTTCCGAAATAAAATGCCTGATTAATCGCCAAACCTATTGCCCCCGGCATAACAAACACATCACTAAGTTTATAATATTCTGAAACCAATTTCTGATTATAAATAGCTCCTAAATAAGTAATGTTTTCATTATTATTAATAGCACGAATATCATCATCATTTACCCCAGGGCCAATAATAATTATATGATAGTTCCCGTCTAATAATGAGGACAGTTTAATTAGCTGTTTAATTTTACGATTATTAGTATTCATACGACCAACTGTCAATATCACTTTCTTTTGACTAAATGCATATTTTTCCTTTAATTCATCTTTACTATCATTAATTTTGGGCAATGAACTAAAGTCCAAAGTATTATTTGCAACAAAAACTTTTTGAGGATTTGCTTTTATATATTTTTTTTGCTCTGGCGTATAAATTATTAAAGCATTCGCAAGTCTTTGACGAAGATAATATAGTTGGTTTTTTAGTGGCTGGTTTTTGTTTTGAAGATTTATCCCATGTGACCATAGTATAATTTTAACCCCGCTTAATTTAGACCATAACATAAACGGAATTAAATATTTATAACGTAACCATACAAATTGAATTATCAATTTACAATTATACTTTCTAATAATTTTAAGAAAATTGTTAAATGAATAATCTATACCAATAAAAAAATCAGTATTCCTTTCTATATTGTTTAATTTTTTATCATAAACTACAATTAAATTATATCCCAATTTCTTAAATTCTTTTTTAAAGAACAGATAAATTGATTGTCTGTAATGTTGTGTGTCCTGGTCGAAAAGAACTAAGTTTTTCATTTATTCAGAATATTTTGAGAAAGTACATATTTGGCTTTAAAACAATCAGTAATTTTATTTAATTAAAAAATTAAAATAACACTTCTTATTGTATTTTTCGGTATCAAAAATATTAGATATTGGATGTGTAATTTTTAAACTTCACAATATAACCTGTATTGTTTTCTTCTTTAGTCCGAATACTATACATGACGCCAAAACCAAAAATAAAATATCCAGTTGCTATGAAAGGGGCATCTCCTATTAAATTATAACTTGAAATACTATAAATTAAATACCCCAATAAAAATAAATAGAATGTGAGTTTATTGTTATTTTCTACACATGCAATCAAAGACGGTTTTAGATTTTTGTAAACTTTACCCCAAAAAGCCATAATAATTACAAATCCTATAATTCCTGTTTTCACTAACAATGAAACATAATAGGACATAACAGTTGGGTTATCCAATGTATAGACAAATCTATGTAAAATTGGATCGACAAAGTCCACGTATCCTAATCCCCCCCAACCATTACCAATAATTGGCGACTTTCGCCATATTGTCACCCCTGCCCATACTCTGGCAATCCGTGTAGAGATTGATGTACCATAAACTATATAATCAGTTCGTGTTGCATCACCTTCAATTTTATTCATTCGGACCTCTATTCTATTTTTATAAAGACCTGTATCCAAAAAACCGCTGAATCGTAAGGAAACAGAAATAAAGAAAAAGACCATCAAAGTTGTTAGAATCTTACTAAGATTAGTTTTCGAAAAGAATTTCTTATTATACTTCAAATAAAAGACCAATAGCGTTAAAACAAAGGAAATAACCACTAACCTATTAAATGCAAACAAAATAGCGATAATATCTACTGCTAAATAAAAATATTTCTTTAAAAAAGTTATCTGTTTACTGTTTATTAGGTCATAATAAAATAAAATAAAAGACAACAAAGCAGTACCAAAATGGACGAGCACGAAATACATCCCCCCATTTATATCATTCATACCCCTATATCTAAATATTTCCAATGGATATATTGTTTTAGCAACCCCAATTAAGACAGCGAAAAATAAATATAACCGTAAAGTTCTTATAAATTTCTCATAATTAAATTTGTTACTGTATGCCAAAAGACCCACAAAAAACATTAACGGATAAATAAATAAATTCCGAAACTTTCCGAATATATCATTATATGTAACACCTTTAGTAAATGAATAAATTATCAAAAAAACAAAATAGATAAATAATACTTTATAAATTTTAACAAAAGATGAAATCTGCGGAAAATTTTGTAACCTGCGATAATTAGCTAAGGTAATAAACAGCATTACAAAAACAACAAAATCAATATACCCGAGATTAAAAAGCCCCAAATTGAATTGAGGGTTTATTGTATTACCAATTAATAGGAGGAAAACTAAAAAATTCATCTTATTACTTTAACTTATAATAAAATCGTAAAGGATTTTGCTGTATTTTTCAATAGAAAACTTCTTGCTATTATTTATTGCATTTTCTTTTAGTTTATTAAGAGCTGCTTTGTTTTCTACTATATGTGCAATATTTTTTGCAAGAGTTCTTGGACTATCATACATAATACTTGAAGATTGAAGTTCATCATAGATTTTGTATCCTAAAGGATATACCCCAGGCATTGAATAAATTATAGATTCACCCAAACCAGATGAGTCTTTCCCGTTCATATAATAATGCAAATTAATTGTATTTAATAGAATGTCGGACTGTTCTAACATTTTCCTATATTCACTCTCAGATATATGAAGATTATCATAATATTTTATGATTTTACCGTATTTTCTATTAAATATTTTAGCTCTCTCCAAAATAAAGATTCCAAATTTATTATCTCTACTTTTAATTGTGCCTAAAAACACTATTCTTATTGATTTACTAATTTCTTTATTACTTTCTAATAATATCTCTAATGCTCTAAATAAAGTATTGTAATCTTTCCGAAACTCCTGAATTCCGCCAGTAATTGTAAATACCAATTTTTTTTCTACTGATTGCCGTATTGGCCTTAACTGCTCATCGAAAAAAGTAAAAGGTAAAAATAATGTTTCTTTTTTAGTATATTCATTTAATAATTTAATAACCTCACGAGAATGATAAATAAGTTTATCTGCCTTTTCCAAATGCCTATATGAGATCTTATAAGCAATGTAATTATATATGCGATTCCATTTATAACCATTTATCTTCGCAAAGTATGGTTTACCATTACTAGCATCTATTAATATGTATTTGCATTTTGGCTTTAAGAACAAGTATGAGAAATAATTCATTCTTCCACCTATCAATGAATTTACAATAAGTGCATCAAACATCTTTGATTGTTTACTGATTTTTTGGTTATATAATAACATGTTTGTTTTTTCATTAAATACATTTAAGGAAATATCATCAAATATATTTTCCGAAATATCTAATAAATTATTAGAAGCGAATTTAGATATAAATAAATATAATTTAACATTACTATATTTTTGTAACATTTTAATTAAAAATAAAATATGTATATGATGAAAATCATTAAATTCAACGATTCCTATATGATATCCTCTATCTTGCATTTTCATTGTACTTATAGTTTTTATTCGAATAATAGAACTTCTAATTACAATACTCCGTTAATTTTTCAACTGGCAATTTTGCCTAACCACAAGGCATCCCAATATACTTGATTTATTTTTTCGCAACTTTGCCGTATTGTATGCTTGCCCGTAAGTATGAGGGTAATTCGGCTGTGGTCTGTTTGCCGCATTTTGCACAAGTACAGCTATAGGATTGATACTCTACATATTTGGTGTTAATCAGGGGTATTACTACTTCTTGCCTGCGATTTTCCAGCTGCATTTCAACCTCCGCACCAAAAGACTCTCCGCAATATTTGCAATAATGAGGAATGTGTTTTTGTATCTCATCGGGGTGCTCAACCATTTTCAGTGTGCTGCCTTTGTGTCCACGCTGCCCACCGCTCTTTCGACCACTCTTTTGTCGAAGGTTTTGTCGGTTGGACATGCTGAAATCCTGAGAACTTGGTGTGGAGCTGGTATTGCTGTTGCGCCCGTTTTTCAGAAATTGTATTTCGGCTTGTAAAACGTCTATCAATGCCAGAGCTTTTTGTAAACTATGTTTTAGCTCATCATATTCCTTTTTCGATATGGTAACCATTTCTTCCACATATCAAAGAACTAACATCTTTTTTTATAATTCTCACTTCTTTAGAAATTTTATTTACATACTATTGTTCATTTTTGCTGCTGAGTAGTAACAAAAATCTATCCGTGGCATCTTGCCAAGAAGGCATTTGTTTATTGCAAATAATAACATAATCTTCATTATCCAATATAGAATATTTTGGCCTTTTAGCTTTTAAATCTAAGTCCTCCATATTTACTCCTTCTACTTGTCCATGCCATGAAATCTTATTTAGAATATATTTACCCCATTCTAATTTTGATACTGCAGAGTTTGTAATATGAAAAGTTCCAATAACTCCTTTATTTATTAAACACATTGTAGCATTGGCCAAGTCATATGCATAAGTAGGGCAAGATATCTGATTGTCAATTAATTCAATTACTTTTGTAGATTTACTCCATTTAATTAATTTTGACACGAAACCATTAGGACCATATCCAAATACCCAAGAAGTTCGAATTAAAAGATATTTATCATACAATTCTTTTAATAAATCTTCACCCTGTTTTTTACTTTTACCATATTGAGAAAGTGGTTTTCTTTCATCATAAATACGATGAGCCTTTTCTTCATTATCTGAGAAGACATAATCAGTTGAATAATGTACTAATAATGAATTATTTATCTGCGCTGCTTCAACTAAATTCCTTACAGCAAAATAATTTACCCGAAATGCTAAATCTGGTTGTTCTTCAGCAAGGTCAACATTATTAAAAGCAGTACAATTGAGAACAATCTGATACTTTTTCATTTTAGCAAGCTTTATTAAAGCTCCCTTATTCGTTACATCAAGTTCTGCTAAATCGTATGAGTCAATCATAATATCGTTTCTCGTAGCAAATATTTTGACGAACTCACGTCCAAGTTGGCCTCTATGCCCCAATAATAAAATATTCATGCTATTTTTTAAAATACTGATTAAATAATGGTTGTTTCATGTCACGTGAAGACAATATTGGCTTTTTAATTTTATATTTTTCTAATTCCCAATTAATATTTAGCCGCTTATCATTCCACAAAATACCTTTATCAAACTGAGGATAAAAATAGTCAGTTGTTTTATATCCAAAATAAGTTTCATCTTCCAAACATAAGACTGCATGACCTAACCCTTCCGGTATAAATAGCATTTCAGTATGATTCCCTGATAATTCAATTTTGAAGTATTTCCCAAATGTTTCAGAATTTATTCGTAAATCTACCACAACATCAAGTACCTTTCCTTTTAAAACATAGACTAATTTTCCCTGGGGGTGTTTTTCCTGGAAGTGAATACCTCTTAAAACACCTTTTATAGATTTTGTCCATTTATCCTGAACAAAATCTATGTCTAATAATTTTCTAATTATTCTTTGATTATAAGTAACCATTAAAAGTCCTCTATTGTCTTCAAATTTTTCAGGAATAATAATCTTTAATCCTTTAATAAACGTGTTTTTAATTTTAAAATTATCCATTTAGACATCCTTTCAACTTTTTTAAATCAGAATTAACCATAATAGACACTAGCTCTTCAAACTTCACTTTTGGTTCCCAGCCAATTTCTTTTTTAGCCTTGGAAGCATCTCCTAATAAAATATCAACTTCTGTAGGCCTAAAATACCTGGGATTTATTTCAATTAAACAAATCCCGGTTTCCCTATCATATCCTTTTTCATTAATGCCTTCACCCTTCCATTCAATTTCTATTCCAACATGTTTGAAAGCCAATTCCATAAATTCTCTTACAGTATGTGTTTCATTTGTTGCAAGAACATAATCATTAGGTTTATCTTGTTGTAACATTAACCACATGCCTTCCACATATTCTTTAGCATACCCCCAATCCCGCTTTGCATCAATATTTCCAAGATACAGTTTTGTTTGTAAACCTTTTCTTATTTTAGCCACAGCCATTGTTATTTTTCTAGTAACAAATGTTTCACCTCGTCTTGGCGATTCATGATTGAATAGTATTCCATTAACTGCAAAAAGGTTATAAGCTTCCCGATAATTTTTTACAATCCAATAAGCATAAAGTTTTGATGCAGCATAAGGAGAACGTGGATAAAAAGGAGTATTTTCGTCTTGCGGTATTTCTTGTACTTTTCCATAAAGTTCACTAGTTGAAGCTTGATAAAATTTTGTTTTTAAGTCGGCGTTTTTAATGGCATCTAGCAATCTTAATACTCCAATACCGTCAACTTCCGCCGTATATTCAGGAACTTCAAAAGATACTTGTACATGACTTTGTGCTCCAAGATTATAAATTTCATCAGGTACTACTTTTTCTAATACTCTATTCAAGTTACTAGAATCTGTCAAATCTCCATATAAAAGCTTTAGTCTGGGCTTTTTAGACATATCTTTTATATACTCATCCAAATATAAATGTTCTATTCTTCCCGTATTAAAACTACTTGAACGACGAATTATACCATAAACCTCATAACCTTTATTAAGAAGCAATTCAGCTAGATAAGATCCGTCTTGTCCGGTTATGCCTGTTATTAATGCTTTTTTCATTTTTTTATCGTTTATTTTAATAGTTCCAATCTTTGAGCAACTCATCAACAAAAGAAACAAAGCGTATTTTTCCTTTAGATTGTTTTATAAGAAAATCCTTATAAAAGTCTACTGAAGACTTATTTTTAAATTTAAATAAATTTATTAATGAATAAGTTGGAACTATTCCTTTTTTTGCAAAATAGGATAAGGAACCAGTAAAAACACCAATGATTATTTGAAATGAGTTAACGTTTATAAACTCTCCAGGAATATACGCTGGTAATAAACCTGATACAGATCCTGTTATTTTATTAGTATATCCCAATCTCGGATGAGGTTTCAAATAAATACTAAAACCATTCTTTTTTAAAACATTTAGTATCTCGATAATTCTTTCGTCATAATTTTCGATGAATTTATTTAAATTTTGCTCAAATAAAAGAATAGATCTTTTAGATATAGGTCTGTATTCAAAAGAATATTTTCTATATATATTATCATTGAGTTTTGCAGGAATAATCTTTATAATACCATACCTTTTATAAGGAAAATACAGAACTAATTCTTTATTAGCAGTGTTTAACAACAGCCTAGCACCAATCAAATATTGAAATATTATTAATTGAAGCTGTTTTTTAAACCTGATATTTAAAACATGATGAGATACAGGTAATTTAAGCTGCTCAACAAAATAAATTTTATTTTTCTTACTCAATTTTACTAAAAACCCAAAAGAAAGCCAATCATAATTGATGGCAAAAAAATAAATATCACATTCAGAACAATAATAAAAATATTTTTCATACAAACAGCTTAACCTTTTTTTTTCATTTAGGATTGAAAAAGGTCGTTTAAATAAAAATTTTCGGGAATATGGAATAAAAATTAGTTGCTTCAATTTTAAATTTAACGTTGATAGAAAAGTAAACATCCCCTCCACATTTATACAGAATATTGAAATTACGGAAGAATCTTTATTCTTCTCATAAATACTTAATGTGTATTGTATATGGGCAGGGGCTTGGCAAAAAATAATAATTTCCTTCATTTTACAATTTTACAAATATCATTCTCAATTGTTTATAATACTTTTTCAAAAAGAGTAATCCGAGAACTACACACGCCAATACTTTGATCAATAACGTAATATATATATTAAAATGCATAAAATAAAATAAAATTATTATGGCAAATAACAACAAAAAAACAGATCCGATTAGTCTCCAATTAAACGTGAGGTAATAACATTTTTTTGCATACCACCAGTCTAAAACAAAAATCACGATAAAGGCTAGTACCGTGGCATAACCGGCGCCATATGTACCTAACGGCGGCACCAATAAAAAATTTAACAAAACATTTATTACAGCACCTATAAATCCTATTACTACCAGTTGTATAACTTTTTTCTCCTGGTAAATCATAAGATTAAATAATCCTGAAATTTGAGATACTAAATAAGCAAAAGCAATAATGGGTACAATTTTGTATGCTTCAAAATATTTTGGATCCAATAAAAGTTGAATTGCCTCTTTAGAAAATAAAACAATAAAGAATGTAATTAGTAATATAACAACAATGTATATATTATTATATTTGAATAATGTTTTTTTTGCCATTTTCTGATCCTCAGAATTAGCCAATCTGTAAAAAACGGGATTATATGCTAAGTTGAAAGCACTCGTAAAAATTAATACCAGACCTGCTATTTTATATCCCAAAGAATAAATTCCAACATCATGTAAATTAAAATATCTTTCAATAAAAATCCGGTCTGACAAATTTAAAACCCACGCCATAAGTAAGCCGGGGATCATTGGAAGGCTAAAAGCAAGGCTCTCTTTAAGTATCTGTTTTTTGAATGTAAATTTTATTGTTTTATATGATATAAAAATAAAAAGAGGTGTTAAGATAATATTTCCTAACATTCTCCCCTCTAACATACCTACTGCCCCTGTTTTTTCTTTAATAATGAACCAAAGCACAAAACCAGTTGCTAATAAAAACTGAAGTATGGAAAGTAAAACAAATTTTCCAGCCTTTTCGTTCATTTGGAAATATATCTTTGGAATAATAGAAAAAACAGAAAAAAAAGCGGTCAAAATGGCATATACATAAAAAGGATAAAAGTTAATTGACTTATATATTTCCCCAACAAAACTTCTAAAAATAAATAGTAAAACCAGAACCGATACGGAAATAAAAAAAAGTGAAATGGTAATAGTTCCCAGATAATCCTTTTTATCTTTATCGGTTTTATAATCAAAATATAATCTATAAATTGAACGGTCAATAGCCATTGTAAAAAATACCACTAACATAGTACTTAATACCTGCATTGAACTAACTATCCCGTATTCAGCAGGTGTTAAATAGCGTGTATATATTGGCAATAAAAAAAAACCTGCAGCTTGAGGTAAAATATTGCCAATTGTATAAAAGGAAGTGGTTTTGATTATCTTATTCAAAATTATTTAATATTGTCTTTATTTTTTCTAATTTCAACTTTTCAATATGTGTTAATTTAATTTTTTCAAGAACTTTATTATTGTTTTTTAATTCAACTTCATCTTTTTTCTTAAAATATTTAATCAAGTCACTTGGAATTATTTTTCTTAATAAAGCTTTTAAAATAAGTTTATTTTTTTTGATAAAAGACAATTTTAAATAATTTTTTAATATCCAATCAGCATATCCGCTATAAGCAAATCTATCAAGACTGGATTTGAATAATTTAAAATCATTTTTAATGTTTATGTCATCATAAATGTTTGAAATGCTTTTGTGCCGGGTACCCCATTGATTATTTGCTGAATGCTCCCTAACTCCCCAAATATCATTCATGAATTTAATCCCCCCAGTATTGCATGCAACGGCACCAATCGTTAGTTCTATAAAATTATCATTACTGTAATTTGATTTTTTAATTATACTAAATGAGTCTTTTAAAATGCTTCTATCATATAGTGCCCATAATATTTGCCAATAATTTTTAAAAAACAATTCGGCGTTTTTTTTTGAATCATATATCAAATCATGTGGTAATGTTCTATATGCTTGAAAAAAATCACCATCAAATTTTTTATTAAAAAAAAGATACTTCCCAACAACAGTTTTGAAATCATTACTTTCTGTTAATAATTTAACCCCCTTATACAAAGTCTCTATTAAAATAAAATCATCATCAGCACAAAGAGCTACAAAATCAGTTGTTATTTTATCTAAAGCAATTAGAACCTTATCTGCAAATTTCCTGCCAGGTAAATGTAAATATTCCATATTTGGATATAGTTTCCCAGAAAAAGACAATACAGAGGAGTCACTATAAATAACTTTAGCATCTAAATCTTTAAAGTATTCTATTGATCTTTTCAGATAATTATGTCTGTTATGCGTTGGTATTATTAAAGTGAAATTATACATACTCTGCAATATTTTTACCACTCAATAAACTCTGATCACTCCACAAATAATCCCACTCACCAAACCTCCCTATATAATGAACACTCATTTTCTTAAGATAATCATGAATTATTTTAACATTCTTTTCTCGTTCAAAATCAAAAACTACATTTGCGTATTTTACTTCCCGATAGTCGGAAACTTCAATATCTTGTGATGACCAAAGTTTCATTTTTACCCCCTTATTAATCACGTGTTCGATCAAATCTCCACCAGAAAGTTTTTTAGGTAAAACTCTGGAATAATAAGTTTCGAATTGTAAAGAACTTTTCCCCTCTGGTACATTATCCGATGATTTTATGGAAGGGGAATATGCCCTTGCAGGCAAAATGTCCTCATCATAAATATAAAACCAAAGATATTGAGGAATATCCGGACGATTAAATCCTAATGAAACTAATTGTCCTGAAGTACACAATAATTTTTCACTTGCTTCCAATACGCTTTTCGGTACATTTTTTATTAGTTTTATTAACTCAGGCAAGGGCAATGAAGAAATCAATTGTTCGTAAAAAACATTTGTATTATCTGAAAAGTCAATCCGTTTAGATTTTAAGTCAATTAATACGACTTCTTTGTTTAATGAAAGATTTGTCTCTGAAGCCATTCCAATTAGGAATTTTTTATACCCACCTCGTTTGGGGTATCGCATTTCCTTAGCATAATAAAAATTTTCTCCTTGCTCTTCAAACGCACCAAGTAGCAGTTTCTCTAATGAAGGTAAACTAAATCTGTTTTCCAACCAATCTAATGTTAGTTTTTTTGCAGAAATAGTCCAATATTTTTCCGTATAGATTTTTGGAAAGTTCTCTGTAAAATATTCTCCAAATTGATTAATTAACCATTCAGAATAATTGTTAGGATTATTTATTGGGGAATGATTTATAAAATCAAGAATGATTTTTGTTTTTTCTCTTGAAGAAAGAGGAAATAAATTGTTTTGTGCCGGATGTTTTAACCAGTACCCTTTATAAAAATTCCCAGAAAGGGGATTATGGGTAATATACTCAGAGTTTTGACTAAACAATTCTTTTACATAGTCTGAATTTGTAAACGAGAGATGAACAAAATAATCGAAACGAAAGCCATCCCCAATTATAAAATTATCGCATAAGCCACCCCAAGTAGACTCTTTTTCAAAAACAGTATTTTCAATACCTTTTAAACTTAAATGATACCCCGCTGAAATACCAGATATTCCTCCACCTAATATCGCTATCATTTGTCCTTATTAATAGTTTCTTCCAAACCTTCTTTAATTGAAAAATCAGGCCTCCAGCCGAAAGATAATAATAATGAATTATCAGTTTTTGAAACCATCAATTCGTTTTCACGATAACCGATTGCACCAAAGTTCAATTTGGATTGACCACCTGTAAGCTCTTTTAATAAAATCATGATTTCTTTAATGCTTATTAATTTACCAGTTGCTACTTGGAAACTGGAATAATTAGATTGAAACGGAATTCTTTTTAAAACTATTTGATAAGCACTAACAACATCATCAATATATACAAAATCCCGTTGTTGTTCACCTAATGTAAGGTCTATTACAGGTTGATTATTTTTTAATTTTGAAATCATTGCTATAATAAAATTCCTATTACTACTACCGGGTCCATAGAAATGTTCTAATTGCATGTTTATTACTTTTATTTCTTTCCTCCGAATGTATAGCCATTCTTGAAACTGTCGTTTGGTCAAGGCATAGACACTTACAAATCGGTCAAGTACAGTATCTGTATTTATGAATAAAGAACAATGATTAAGAATTGCTTTATCTAACAGTTCAAATGGGATAAATAGGTTTGCTTTGGCAATAGTTTTTACAGCTTCATTTTGCCGGCCATAAAAAGTTGCCGTATGGATAATGATGTCAATAGTTTGTTCTTTGAACAGTTTATCGGGAATCCCGTTTTCAACGGAATAGACTTTAAATTTATAGTCATTAATTCTAAACAGATTCTCCAAGGAATATTCCAGACCAATAATGTTGTACTCACGTGATAAGGCTTTTGCCAGACTACTGCCTAAAAAACCGTTTATTCCGGTGATTAATATTGTCTTCATGATAAAATGCTAATTACACTAATTTTTACAAATTATTTTACCACGGGTATCACAGATACCCATAGAGTAATCTGTGGTGTATTATTATTCCCAGTCGTCAGTTAAAATATTATTCTCAGGTAATCCTTTTTTAATTAAATAATTTTTAAATGTTCTGATCATTGCAGGGGGACCGGATATAAAGTAGTTGGAGCCGATTCCATTCTTATTAAAAATTTGTTCGATGTTAATTATTCCATCTTTATTTTCATAGAAAGATTTCACTAATTTTGACGAATTACACGAACGTTCTAATTCACTTTCGTATATATTGAATTCTTTGGTACGAAATCCAAGATAGATACGCGGATTAATGTATTCGTTGAATGACTCATGGGTGAAAAGGGACAAGAAAGGGGTGATGCCTGTTCCTCCGGCAATGAACACAGCATTTTGTTTTTTGTGAGCCTGTGTAAATAAATCGCCATAAGGAAGTTTTAACCACATTTCATCACCAATATGTAAAGATTCTTTCATTTGCGTAGTGAATTTCCCTTTAACTGCATAAGTTATTCTTATCGTTTCCTCATCAGGGTTGCTTTGCATAGAGAAGCATCTCGATTCAGGCCACTGGCCAACTCCATCGTACTCTGTATCAATCGCGAGGTGCAAAAACTGCCCTGGATAGTATTTATATCTTCTCCCTAAAGATTTAAATTCTAATGTGTAAATCCCTTCAAAGGCATTATTGATTGCTACAACTATTGATTTATATTTTTTTGATAGCATACGAATTACACTAATTTTGACGAATTAAAACGAACGGTTCAATTAACGATACGTTTGTAGATTAAAGAAGACGTACCAAAGTTTATTAAAATACCAAGCTTAAATTTTGTTGCTTTAATGTTGTTTAAAGTTTGTTTCCTATCAGCATCAACAGAATATTTTGTTGCTTTGAGTTCGAGTACAATTGAATCGTAACAGACAAAATCGGCTCTAAAGTACTTATTTAAGGGTTTCTCGTC
>VAPE01008724.1_pt1 | contig 20403 bp, 11 predicted proteins | sample 3393911 | NCBI WGS metagenome assembly VAPE01 (sample SAMN08290436, study PRJNA428436) | hydrothermal vent metagenome | isolation source: Deep-sea hydrothermal vent chimney | place: Atlantic Ocean: South-mid Altantic Ridge
ACAAATTTTTATACGGCTATCCCGAAGGTAAACAACCCTTCACTGTGGCACGCTATACCGGCCAGGAAAGTAAAGCCGAGCGTGAGGTTATCGCTAACAACCCACCTGACATTCTGCTGACGAACTTCATGATGCTCGAGTTGATTCTCACCCGTTACGAGGATACAGATCGACGTGTGGTGGAGCATTGCAGCGGGCTCGAGTTCCTCGTTCTTGATGAGTTGCATACCTATCGAGGGCGCCAGGGGGCCGACGTGGCACTTCTGGTGCGGCGGTTACGTGAGCGCTTGCAGGCGACGCGACTCGTTTGTATCGGCACATCGGCCACCATGTCCAGCGGCGACGATCTTGACGATAGAAACCGAACGGTCGCCGAGGTCGCTAGCAAGCTCTTTGGTACACGGATTACTGAGAACGACATTATCGGTGAAACGCTTGAACGTATCACCGATCCATCCAGGGATGTCGCCGCTATCCGTCCTCTACTGAAAGATGCGTTGCAACGCCAGTCATACGTCTGGCCGAATTTCGAAGCATTCGTAAACGACCCCCTGGCGATCTGGGTTGAGTTGAATCTAGGCATTGAACTGTCGGGCCACGAAGCGCCGCGTCGTGCCAAACCCCTGATGTTGAGTGAGGCAACCCAGCGTCTGATGCACGATGCACAATGCTCGGAGTCCCTGGCGCAGAAGGGCCTGCAGCGGTTTCTGCTGGCTGCGCATGAGGTTGAGACGCCACAGGGGCAACCGCCTTTTGCTTTCAAATTGCATCAGTTCATCAGCGGCCCGGGTAAGGTTCATGCAACGCTGGAACCAAGTGGTCAGCGCTACATTACGCTCGATGCACAACGTTTCGCGCCAGGTCGTCAGTCCGAAGGGGTGTTACTGTACCCGGTGCATTTCTGCCGTGATTGCGGCCAAGAGTACCACCCGGTCTGGCGCTCGGAGCAGGGGCAGCCTGGATACGCACCTCGTGAAATCGACGACATCACTGCCGATGACAATGAAGACGTCCGTTTCGGGTTTCTATGCCCACGCCGTGAGGGGCAGGCCTATCAGGGACGGCTGGAAGACCTGCCGGAAATCTGGATCGACCTCAGCAGAGCCGAACCCAAGATCAAGCGGAACTACAGGAAAGCGGTTCCGTATGAGAGTCAGGTCGATCCAAAAGGCATCGAGGGGGGGGGCGAGGACTACTGGTTTATCCCGGGTAAGTTCCGTTTCTGTTTGAATTGTGGTCAGCTCCACGAGGCACATGGCAAGGATATTCATCGACTTTCCAGCTTGTCTGGGGAGGGCCGTTCGTCGGCAACTACGATCCTTACATTGAGTGCTCTGCGCCAACTGTTCACACAGACCGCTATTCCCGACGGGTTACCCGACCCACGCAAGCTCCTGGGTTTCTCCGACAACCGGCAAGATGCTGCACTGCAGGCGGGTCATTTCAACGATTTCATTTTCTTGTTGACGTTTCGCTCCGCCCTGATTGGTGCTCTTCAGAGCAATCACGGTTTACTGACGGAAGAGAATCTTGCCGATGCGGTATTCAATGCACTTGGATTCGATCAGGTAGATGAGGCAACGTTGGCCGAGTACCTGCGCACCCCCAAGCTGATGGGGTTGGCGCGTCGGGATGCCCAACGCACCCTGCGCTTCATCATCGGCTATCGCTTGCTGCGCGACCTGCGCCGAGGTTGGCGCTTCAATAATCCAAATCTGGATCAGCTCAATCTGTTGGCCATCCGCTATCGCGGGCTGGATGAATTCTGTGCCGACGAAACCCAGTTTGAGCGTGCAGGAAGGGTGCTCGGAAAGCTGCGGCCAGCGAGCCGGGCCGCCCTGTATCAACTACTGTTCGATCAGATGCGCGGCGGTTTGTGTCTTGAAAGCCGCTATCTCGATTCTGTTGAACAAGACAAGGCCCGCAACACGGCGTTTGCCTATCTTCACGAGCGCTGGGCCTTTGCTTCTGACGAAGCCCTGGAAACGGCCAAGTACCTGATCCTCGGAAAACGACCGGAATACCGGGGTAAACTGCGCACCGACGTGATGAGTGGTGGCCCTGCGTCTCGCTTGCTCAAGCAGATCAAAACGGCTGAATGTTGGAAACGCACGTCTTTCACTGATCAGATCCACACCTGGAAGGAGCAAGAGTGGGTCGAGCTGGTCGAGTGCATGCTGAAGGCCGCCGCCCACTATGGCTACGTGCAGAAACAGGCTATCGACAACACGCTGGTTGGATGGCGACTCAGTGCGGCCGCCATGGACTGGACCCTGCTGGACGACAAGCACGACAAGGAAGATTCCCAGGCCAACGCATTCTTCCGCCGGCTCTACCTGAGCATGACGGAGCTGCTCCGCTTGCCCTCGCATCCTTTGTTCGATTTCGAGGCACAGGAACATACCGCCCAGGTCGATTCCGAGCGACGGAAATTACTGGAGCAGCGCTTTCGTTTCACCGAGAAAGACCGCCAGGACTGGGCTGCCAATCCCGCTCACGACGGCCCGCTCGAACGCTTGCCGGTGATGTTCTGCTCACCCACCATGGAGCTGGGCGTCGACATTTCTGCGCTCAATACGGTCTATCTGCGCAATGTACCCCCGACACCGGCTAATTACGCCCAGCGCAGTGGACGTGCCGGCCGCTCCGGTCAGCAGGCGTTGATGATCACTTACTGCGCGGCGCAGAGCCCTCATGATCAGTGGTTCTTTCACCATGCCAATGACATGGTATATGGCACGGTCAAGGCGCCATCGCTGGATCTGGCCAATCGCGATCTGGTTGAAAGCCATCTGCACGCCGTCTGGCTGGCCTGTGTCCGGATGGGTCTGGATAACAGCATCGCTCCGCTACTGGACCTTGAAAAGCCTGGTAAACCGCTGAAGCAGGCGCTTCAACATCGCTTCGCGGACCCGGATGTGATGCGGCGTGCTCACCACAGCGCGCAGGCCGTGGTGGATCAGCTCTCGGGGGAACTCAAGGAAAGCGATTGGTTTTCACCTGCCTATGTGGCCGAGGTGATCAATCGGTCACCACAGGCCTTTTCTGCTGCACTCGATCGGTGGCGCGTTCTGTTCGACGCCACCCGTAAGCAGATGGACATGGCCGATCAGATCGTCAGGAGCCACACCGCTTCGCACAATGAACGCTACAATGCCAGCCGTCGCTATGCCGATGCCGCGCGCCAATACGCCGTACTGCTCAAGACGGGCAATACTCAGAACAGCGATTTCTACACCTATCGCTACCTTGCCAGCCAGGGATTTCTGCCCGGCTACAACTTCCCGCGCCTGCCCCTGATGGCCTGGATACCGGCGCGTGGCGCCAGCAATGCGGGCGGCAAGGATGATGAAGGCAGCATGGTCAGCCGTCCGCGTTTTCTCGCGCTTTCCGAATTTGGTCCGCGCAGCCTGATCTACCACCAGGGGCGGATGTATCGCGTTATTCGCGCCAAATTGAACGTGGGCTATACCGACCATGTATCCAGCAGCAGTCAGCTCGCCACGATTGCCTCACGCATCTGCAGCCAGTGCGGTTATGGCCATCTGGGTGAACCGGGCGCGGGCGACCCGCTGGTGGATCGTTGCGAGAACTGCGATGCCCTGCTGACCGATGGCGATTGGGTCAAGGAGCTGTACCGTATCGAGACCGTCGAAACCATACCCGTAGAGCGAATCTCCATCAATGACGAGGACCGACAGCGCCAGGGCTTCGAACTCCAGACCACCTATCGATTTCTGCCCGGCCCTGATGGCATCGTGCAAAAAAGCCAGGCCGAAGTGCGCCAAGGCGACGAGGTGCTGGCCAGCCTCGTGTACACGCCGGCTGCACGCCTGTGGCGGATCAACCGGGGCTGGCGCCGGCGTAAGGATAAGAACCAGCTCGGCTTCTACATCAATCCCATCACCGGAGCCTGGAGCAAGAAGGACGATCCCAACGCCGACGAAGGGCCATCCACGATCGATGAGTCCCTGCTCGGGAAGGTGCCCAACCAGCGCATCGTCCCCTTTGTGGAAGACCACCGGAATCTGCTGATCCTCACACCGGTGCAGCCGCTCTCGCTGGAGGCCATGGCAACGCTGCAGGCGGCCCTCAAGCGCGGCATCGAAATGAGCTTCCAGATCGAGGAATCCGAGCTGGTCGCCGAGCCGCTACCCACGGTGGATGAACGCAAGGCCCTGCTATTCTATGAGGCGGCCGAAGGCGGTGCCGGGGTGCTCACTCGTCTGGCCTCGGATCCGCGCAGCCTCGCCCAGGTAGCCGATGCCGCGCTGCGTCTGATGCATCACGATGCCCCACAAGGCGCCTGGTCCATGGAGGCACTGGCCGAATTGGAGCATCGGCACGATGGCCTGTCCGTCTGCGAGGCGGGTTGCTACCAATGCTTGCTGTCCTACTTCAACCAGCCCGATCATGATCACATCAACCGCCGCAACACGGATGCGCTAAGCCTGCTGGTGGCATTGGCCAATGCCAAGGTCGTACTGGCCACCTTACGGATCGCAACGGAGCCTCCGGGTGAGAGCGAGTCCAGCGGTGAAAATACCTCGTTGCGCGATTGGCTCAAGGCCGTGAGTCAGGCGGGGTTGCGTCATCCGGATGCCACCCGGGTGGCCGTCCATCAGGGTGCCGCCATAGCGGCGGCGCAGTACAAGGCCTCGCGCACGCTGGTGTTTCTGGAAGCCTTGGCCGAGGATATTCGCGCCGCGCTTGTCGACAAGGGTTGGCGCGTCCTGGATTGTTCGGATCCGACCCGGTGGGCGGCGCAATTCACGGCTCACCCCGACGTATTCGGCGCAGGCAAATAGACACAATGAACACCCAAACCCTCGATTTCATGCCCGGCAACCTGGTCCGCGCACGCAACCGCGAATGGGTGGTGCAAACCGACTCGCAATCCGACTGGCTGCGCCTGCGGCCGCTGGGTGGTGCCGACGAGGACATCATCGCGCTCATCCCCGAGTTGGAACTGCAGCCGGTGGAGCCGGCCACCTTTCCTTGGCCCGATCCGAACCAGCCCGGCAATCATTCCGCCGCGCTACTGTTGCGCGATGCCCTGCGCCTGAAACTACGTGCCGGCGGGGGCCCGTTTCGCTCGTTCGGCAACATTGCCGTCGAACCCCGTGCCTATCAACTGGTGCCGCTGCTGATGGCGTTACGCCTGGCAACGGTGCGCCTGCTCATTGCCGATGACGTGGGTATCGGAAAGACCATCGAGGCCGGGCTGATCGCCCGCGAATTGCTCGACCGGGGCGAAATCGGTCGAATCGCCGTGCTGTGTCCGCCGCATTTGGTCGAGCAGTGGCAAAGCGAGCTGGAGCAGCGCTTCCACCTCCACGCGGTCGCCCTCACGTCCGCCAGCGCCGGACGCATCGAGCGCACCCTTCCGCATGGCGTCAGCCTGTTTGATCATTACCGGTTTGTAGTGGTCAGCCTCGACTACATCAAGAGCGAGCGTCATCGCGGGTACTTTCTCAGTATTGCGCCCGAGTGCGTCATTGTGGACGAGGCGCATACCTGCGCCACCGGTGGACGCAGCAAACAGTTGCGCTTTGAATTGTTGCAGCGACTCGCCGCCGATGAAGAACGCCATCTGATCCTGGTCACCGCCACCCCCCATTCCGGTAACGAAAGCGCTTTCTACAATTTGCTCTCGTTGCTGAAACCCGCCTTTGGCGACCTTCAGGGGCGCACGGCAGCCAGCGATCCGCTGCGCCAGGACCTGGCGCGTCACTTCGTGCAGCGGCGGCGCAAGGACATCGAGGCATGGCAGGTCAAGTCCGGTGGTGTTCGCGCCTTTCCAAAGCGCCTGACGACCGAAGTCACCTATCAACTCACGGGCGCCTGGGGCGAATTTTTCGATGCCGTGCAGGCCTACTGCCGCGAACTCGCCGAGACGCTCGAGCACAGCGGAACCGGTGCCTCGCGGTTGATCTGGTACGCCACCCTCGCGTTGCTGCGCTGTGTGGCCTCCTCGCCGGCAGCAGCCGTCAAGGCGCTCACCACCCGACTGGAAGGGGCCTGGTCCGATGAGGATTGCCTCAGCGACGAGCGCCTCTATGACGGGGATGCCGACGATTTGTCCGGCAGCGATCTCGAACCCCCAGGCCAGTTGCAAGATACTTCGCATCTGCGAACCCTGATCGCCGAAGCCGAGCGGCTCTCCGGTAAAGCGGGCGATCCCAAGCTCGCCACCCTCATCGGCCATCTCGAAGGTCTGTTGCAGGAGGGCTACCAAGTGGTCGTGTTCTGCCGGTATGTGGCCACCGCCCACTATGTCGCCGAGCACCTGCGCCAGCACTTTCCCAAGGCCACCGTGGAGTCGGTGACCGGCGAGTACATCCCGGAAGAACGCCGTGAGCGGGTCGAGACTATGGAGGAAGCCAAGCAACGCATTCTCGTCGCCACTGATTGTTTGTCCGAGGGCATCAACCTGCAGTATTGGTTTACGGCCGTGGTGCACTACGATCTGGCCTGGAACCCTACGCGCCACGAACAGCGCGAAGGGCGTGTCGATCGGTTTGGCCAACCGGCCGACGAAGTGCGTTGCACCATGCTCTACGGGCAGAACAACCCGGTCGATGGTTTTGTGCTCAATGTCATTCTGCGCAAGGGCGAAGCCATCCAGAAAGAACTCGGCGTGCTGGTGCCGATGCCCGCGGACGAACAACGCATCAATCAGGCCTTGGTCAAGGCAGCCCTGATGAAGCGCACCGATCATCAGCCGTACACGGCCGACCTGTTTGCCGAGGCGGAAGACTTGCTGCAACCGCTGCAGGCCGAATGGACCGACGCGCTGGAGAAAGCCAAGGCCAACCGCACCGTTTTCGCCCAGCGCCGCATCCGTCCCGATGAAGTGATGCCGGAATGGCACAAGCAGCAGCAGGCACTGGGCAGCGTGGACGACGTCCGGCGTTTTGTCCACAGCGCGTGCGCGCGCCTCAATGCGCCGCTGGAGTCAGCCCGGAACCATCACTTCCGTTTTCTGCCCCAGCACCTGCCCCAAGCGTTGCGCCTGCGTCTCGATGATGAAGGTATCGACAAGCCCCTGGACCTAGATTTCACGCAGCTGCACCGCAGTCACCCGTTGGTCACCGTGCTCGCCGAGCATCTGCTCGAAGAAGCCTTGCAAGGGACCTCGCCCATCGCCGCACGCTGCGCCGCCACCATCACCGCTGACGTCAAGATCGTCACCACGCTGTACCTGTTGCGCCTGCGCCACCAGTTGAGCTATGTGCGCCGTCGCCAACCCCATCAGCTCATGGCCGAAGAAACCCTCACCCTGGCCGTGCAGGGGCGCAGCCGGCCACAATGGCTCAGTGATGAGAGCAGCGGTTCGCTGCTGCAATGCGAACCCAGTGCCAACCTGCCCGTCGAACAGGTGCAACGCGAAGTCCGCACCGCACTGGAGTTTTTGCAGGCACACCCCGAGCGCCTGGAGGCGTTGGCCAGCCAACGCGCCGAGGCCCTGCTGGCGGACCACCGCCGGGTGCGCGAAGCTGCCCGCGATGTCGGCCAATACAGCGTGACGCCCTGCCTGCCGGTAGATGTCATCGGTGTGTACGTGCTGTTGCCCGATGTACTCTGAGGTCTGAACCATGCGCCGCATCCAAGCCCCGCATCACGCCGCCCTCAGCCTGCCCAGTCTGCACCTGGAAGGTGGTCTGCTGCTGCCCGATCAACTGGAGAAGGTCGCGCTCGGCCAGGCCGGCCAGCAGCGCGAAGCCGACTACCACACGCCCAAGGGTCTCAAGCTCAAGGACGACTACAGCCGCGCCTTCCAGATCGCCAGGGCCCAGTGGAAGCAGTTTGCACCGCAGCTCGAACGCGCCGATATGGACCCCGCCTCGCTCACCCTCGCCTTCGTGCAGGAACTGCTGCGCGATGCCTTCGGCTATCACCCGCTGAACCCGGTCGAAGGCTTCGATCTGGGCGAACGCCACTATCCTGTCACCCTGCTGGCGGGCCACGTGCCGGTGGTCGTTGCGCCGCACACGCTGGGCCTAGACGTTCTCGATACACGCTTCGCCGTCCGCGGTGGCGGAAGCCGCAGGAAATCCGCCTTTCAACTGGCACAGGAATTTCTCAACGCCAGCCCTGACCACCTTTGGGCCCTGGTCAGCAATGGCAAACAGCTACGCCTGTTGCGCGATGCCGCCACGCTCACCCGCCCCAGCTTTCTGGAGCTGGACCTGCAAGACCTGCTGGGTGGCCAGCGCTTTGCCGAGTTCGCCATGGCCTGGCGTCTGCTGCACGCCAGCCGCGCGGGTTCGCCCGGAGAACCTCCGCAAGCCTGCATCTGGGAAACTTGGCGCAACGCCGGCCAGCAACAGGGCACCCGGGTGCGCGAGGGGCTGCGCGAAGGCGTCACCCAGTCCCTGCTGGCGCTCGGCAGCGGCTTTCTCCAACACCCGGCCAACGAGGCCTTACGCCGCGATTTGAGTGCAGGCCGGCTCAGCAAGGAGCACTATTTTCAGCAACTGCTGCGGTTGGTCTACCGGTTGATCTTTCTGTTCACCATCGAAGAGCGCAGCCTGTTACACCCGGCGGATGACAGCCCGGCCGCTGTCGGCGCCCGGCGTGCCTATGCCGAAGGCTATGCCCTCGCACGTCTGCGTGATCGCAGCCTGCGTCGTCGTGCCCACACCCGCTTCGACGACACTTGGGCGGGACTGCGCATCGTCTTTCGCGCGCTGGCCGGCGGCGAACCGCGACTGGCGTTGCCCGCGCTGGGCGGCTTGTTCGCCGAGACCCAATGTGTCGCGCTGGATGCCGCCCAGCTCAGCAATGCCCACCTGCTGGAGGCCATTCGCCAGCTGCGCTGGACCCGCAGCCAGGACACCCTGGCCCCGGTGGACTACCGCAATATGGGCCCCGAAGAACTGGGCTCCGTATATGAAAGCCTGCTTGAACTGATCCCGGAGGTGGATCTGCCCGCCCGCCGCTTCGAGTTTGCCGGCCTCACCGGCGAGGGCAGCACCCAGGGCAACGCGCGCAAGACCAGCGGCAGCTACTACACACCCGATGCGCTGGTACAGGAACTCATCCACTCCGCACTCGACCCGCTGATCGAACAACGCCTCGCCGAACACCCCGAGCGTCCCACCGAGGCCCTGCTCGACATCAAAGTCGCCGACCCAGCCTGCGGCAGCGGTCATTTCCTGCTGGCCGCGGCGCGCCGCCTGGCCGAACGGCTGGCCGCTCTGCGCAGTCCCGAGGGCGCGGTCAAACCGCAGGATTACCGCCACGCCTTGCGCGAAGTCGTCAGCCGCTGCCTGTTCGGCGTCGACCGCAACCCCATGGCCCTGGAACTGTGCCGCATGGCCCTGTGGCTGGAGGGCTTCGAGGAAGGCCGCCCGCTGTCCTTTCTCGACCACCACCTGCAATGCGGCGATGCCCTGCTCGGTCTCACCGACCTTAAGGCGCTGGAGTCCGGCATTCCCCCCGCCGCCTTCAAGCCGCTCTCCGGCGACGACAAGGACACTTGCAAACAACTGGCCAAGGACAACAAGACGGGCCTCAAGCAACTGCAGCGCGATCTCCAGCGCGGCCAGATCCTGATGCAATACGACCAGGCCGGCGGCTTGGCCGAGCTGCAGGCGCTGGAAGCGCTGCCCAATACCACCTCCGCCGACATTGCCGCCCGCGAAGCGGCCTATGCGGCCTTTCTCGCCCAGGCTCGAGACAGCCGTCTGGCCCAGGCCGCCGACCTGCTGCTGGGTACCTTTGTGCTGCCCAAGACCGCCGCCACTGCCGCCAGTATCCCGACCAGCCAGACCCTCTGGCTGGAGCTGCTCGGTGGGCACCAGGGCTTCAACGATGCCGCCGACAGCCGGCACCGGCAACAGCTCACTGCTGCCCGCGCTGCCTGCGCCGAGGCCCGTGTGCTGCACTGGCCGCTGGCCTTCCCGCAGGTGTTTGCCCAGGGTGGCTTCGATTGCGTGCTCGGCAACCCGCCCTGGGAGCGCATCAAGCTGCAGGAAGAAGAATTCTTCGCCAGCCGCAACCGCCAGGTGGCGGAAGCGAAGAACAAGGCCGAGCGCAGCCAGCGCATCGATTGGTTGGCACAAGGGTTGCTGGGCCGGCATCTTTACCCGGAGCCGGTGCACAATGCCGAGCCCAGCACCGCCGAGCAGCGCCTGTATCGTGCGTTTCTCAGTGCCCGCCGCACCGCCGAGGCGGTCAGCGCCTTCGCCCATGTGAAAGGCAAGGAGGGCGGGCGTTACCCGCTCACCGGCGTGGGCGACGTGAACACCTATGCGTTGTTCGCCGAAACCATCAGCCGGTTGCTCGCCCGGCACGGCCACGCCGGATTTATCGTGCCCACCGGCATCGCCACCGATGATTCCACCAAGGCCTACTTCGGCCATCTCGCCCAGAGCCACCAACTGGCCAGCCTGTACGACTTTGAAAATCGCGAGGCGATTTTCCCTGGTGTACATCGCAGCTACAAGTTCTGCCTGCTCACCCTGGGTCCGTCCGAGGAGGCGGAGTTTGCCTTTTTCCTCACCCAGACGGCGCAACGGGCCGATGCCCGTCGCCGCTTCACCCTGAATGCCGAGGACTTCACCCGCATCAACCCCAACACCCTGACCTGTCCGGTGTTTCGCGCCCGCCGCGACGCCGAGTTGACCCGTGCCCTCTACCAGCGCGTGCCGGTGCTGATCCGCGAGGCGCGGGGCGGGCAGCCGGAGCAGAATCCCTGGGGAATCCGTTTCATGGCGATGTTCCATATGTCGGGCGACAGCCACCTGTTCGCCGATCACCCAGGCGAGGACCGGCTGCCGCTGTACGAGGCCAAAATGATTCACCAGTTCGACCACCGCTGGGCCAGCTACCGGGTGGCCACGGACAAGGCCGTGGCCACCGAGGTAGCGCCGGCCGACAAGCAAAATCCGGATTTCACCGTGACTCCACGCTACTGGGTGGACGCCGCAGAGGTGCACCAGCGGCTCGCCGACAAGGGTTGGGACCGGCATTGGTTGCTGGGCTGGCGGGATATTTGTCGTGCTACCGACGAACGCACGGTGATTGCGAGCGTGATGCCGGTTGCGGGTGCTGGCGACACTCTGCTTTTGATGTTCCCCGACGTAGGCCACAGGAAAAAGATAGCGTGCTTGTTCGCGGATCAGAATTCGCTAGTTCATGACTTTGTTGCACGGCAAAAAGTCGGGGGTACGCATTTGAAGTACCACGTCAAGAAACAGATTACCGTTCTGCCTCCCGACGCCTATACCGAAACCGACCTCGCCTTCATCGTCCCCCGCGTCCTCGAACTCACCTACACCGCCAGGGATCTGCAAACCTGGGCGCAGGACCTCGGCTACAACGGCGCACCCTTCGCCTTCGACCCCGCGCGCCGCGCCGTGCTGCGCGCCGAACTCGATACTTGGTACGCCCGGGCCTACGGCCTCAGTCGCGACGAACTACGCTATATCCTCGACCCCGCCGACACCGAAGGCCCCGACTACCCCTCCGAAACCTTTCGCGTGCTGAAGAAAAACGAACTGCGCGACTTCGGCGAATATCGCACCCAAACTTTGGTGATGCGCGAGTTCAACCGCATGGCATTGGCCGAGGGCAACGGTGAACCCTATGTCAGTCTGTTACAGCCCCCACCCGGGCAGCACGCGCCGCTCACCTATTCGGAGCGAGGAGCCTTTCGGGACGAACTGGACGTCCGTCTGGCTGGTTTGGCACTCGCGCTGATCCAGAAAGTTGAGCGGTTGCCACGTCGGCAATTGATGGAAGTTTTAAACTCGACGACCCAACCCAAGCGGCTGTTGGCGAACGTTGGCGCGGAGAATGCACAAACTCTGACAGAATATCTGAGTGGTAGCGATATCCCTTTCGAGTCCTCGCGCTTGGCTGACGGTCGAGTTCACAATTGGTTGCGTTACCTTGAATCGGCGGGCTTGATACGCATGGAGGGCCAAGGGGATTTGCTGGTAGCTGTGGCCGGGCAGAGTATTCCTGGGTATCTGTCCAGCGATCAGCAAGCAACAGATGCTGCCGTGATCCTGCTGCGCGCAGTCGCGCAGGCGCAGGTGGCGAGCGAGGAAATACATCAGGCTGGCGACCCTTCGGTCAGACAGAGATAATCGGGGGACGAGGCGATGCGGGAATGGATCAGGCAGTTTTCGGTCAGCAGGCGCACCCCACGCCTGTGGGTCGAGCGATTGGTCCTCTTCAGCGAAGCAAGTCATGAGCACCGCATTCGCACCGTTTCCTTTCTCCGTGGCTTGAATCTGGTATGGGCGAAGGAGCCGGAACCCGGTAGCGCTCAAGGCACCCGTGCCGCCGGCCACGGTGTGGGCAAGACCTCGTTATGCCTGCTGTTGCGCCTGTGTATGGGGGATACGGCCAAGGCTGTTACCGAACTGCGTGAAACATTGTTTAGTGAATTTCCTCGGGGTGGCGTGGCGGTCTTGTTGCATTTGGAAGGGCAGCCATTCATATTGTTTCGCTATTTCAGTGTGCATAAAGAGGGTATTGCCTTACCCGGTGCCGACATTGCAGCGCTGTGGGGCGATGCAAGTGTTAGCAGCGACCAGGTCTTTCTGCAGCAACTCGCCGATACCATGATGAAGTGGGTTACACCCCGAGTCATTCCCGAGACCGGACAGAGTATCGAGTGGCGACATGTGCTGGCCTGGATCAGCCGCGACCAGGGCGCGCGCTTCAAGTCCTTTTTTGCTTGGCGTGAGGGCGAAGGCACAGGTTTGCAGCGCAACCGCCAGGACCCACCGATTATCATGCGGGCCGTGCTGGGGCTGCTGGAGCAGTCTGAATCGGACTTGATGAAAGAACGGGCTGATCTGGAAACAAAATTGGCGCTAGCCAAACAGGCTACGGAAACACTACTGCAAGAACCGACGTTGATTCGTCGTCGTATCGAATCCAACCTACGGGTTTGGTGTAAAGCCTCGGATGATCTGCCTCTTTACTCGGAGGATCTGTTTGGCGCTTCGGTAGAGCGGCAAGTTCAGCAAGCTGCCGACGAGGCCAAAGCCACCCTGGCCGACTGGAATACCCGGCAGGATGAAGCCGAGCAGGCGCTGGCAGATACGCGCGTGGAACTAAAATTGTTGCAGCGCCAGTTCGACAAGGCAGAAATGGAACTCGAGTTGGCTGATGCAGCAAGAAAGGGGGACGAGGCGGCCTATCGAGCCATTGGTGAAAAGTTGCTGAATCTGAAGCAGCTTGCAGGAGATTGCCGGGAAGGCAATATTCCGTTTTCCCAGTGCCGGCACATCCTGGCGGAAATTGGGCGCCTGCAAGGGTCCCGCGGTCTGCGGGATGCACGCGATGAAAAGAATCTGCAACGTGCTATGACGGAATTTGCTTCACGAGCTGGTGAGGCCCTGCAGCGCAAACAAGAGATCGAGGCTGAACTCCGGAATCTGGATGGCGAAGAAGCCAAGCAGTTAGCCAAACGTAACCAGATACGCGCCGTGCGGGATCGCACTGCCAACGAAGCCTATCGAGGGGCAGAATTGTTTGCGGAGCTGGAACGCTGGAAACAATCGGCCGGTTCCAGCGTAGCCCAGGAAGCGATTGATCAGTCTCAAGCCAGGATTTCGGAAGTCAAGCGGGCTACGGATAACGTGCTTGTTCGGTTGGAGGGGATACGCTACGAGCGATCCGAGCGGGAACAGCGGCTGAACCGCACCATGGAGGGTATTACTCAGGAGTTGTTGCCTGATGCGGTCGGCACCTTCGACCCGCGAGACGAAAATCGTCCTTTTCGTCTTTCTGTGCGAGGTGGCGAGGCTTATCGGGTATTGGAAGTTCTGTTGGGTGATATCGCTTGCCTGATGGAAAGTGCAGAAAGTGGAAACGCTTTTCCGGGCTTTGTTATCCATGATTGCCCACGCGAGGCGGACATGGGCATTGGGCTCTATCAGAACTTTTTGCGCTTGGTCGGGCACCTGCAAGGGGAGTGTTTTGGAAAAGACGAACCTGCTTTCCAGTACATCGTAACCACTACTTCACCTCCGCCTGAGGAATTACTCGGTAGCGAACCGGTGCGCTTGGTGCTGGACCCCAGCTCAGATGAAGGCTTCCTCTTCAGACGTCGATTTTCCAATGGAGAATAAGGGAAAGAAAAGGAAATGTGTAGCCAGAAATTCGATACTTTCTTGTGTGAACCCGCGTGCTGAAAGCATAGCCAGAAGAAGGGACCTTGGTATGTTGACATCACTCCATACTGACGGGTGTCACCATATGAACCTGCTACAACGCACCCTGATTGAAAAGGCTGGTAACGAGCACGGCTTTGAATACGTACCTCCCGGTGATGAGGATGGCGTGCATCTGGCATCGGCCCTGCGTCGGGTGCAGGTACGCATCGTCTCCGAGGAGAGTGGGGTTGCGTTGATGTTCCCGCCAGCGGGTTTCCGCCTTCTGCCTATCGAGTTGGCCGGAACCTTGCCGGCGGCTGCTATGCCGGGTGACCGTTTTATCGCTGCCGATCTGGAAGCGCTGGGGATCGTCCTGCGCCGCGCCACAAAACTCGACACCTGGTACGCCCGTGCCTACGGCTTCAGCCGCGACGAGCTGCGCAACTTCGGCGAATACCGAACCCGGCGCATGGCCCTGGAAGCGTGGGATAAGCTGTCGCCATCCGACCCGGCAATCAGACAGGAGGCTTCACCGTGTTGACCCATCTACAAATCAGGAATTTCAAGGCATGGCGCGATACGGGTCCGATACGTCTGGCACCCCTGACCGTGATTTTCGGCACCAACAGTTCCGGAAAGTCCAGCCTAGGCCATCTACTGCTGGCGCTCAAGCAAACCGCGTTGCTGGCAGACCGCAAACGTGCCTTGCATCTGGGTGATGAGAACACCCTGATCGATCTTGGCACCTTCGCCGATTGCCTGTACGGTCATGAGCTGCAACAAACATTGCATTTCACCTTGCGCTGGCGTCCACCCCAAGGGCTGACGGTGAAGAACACACTCAATCGCAATGAAACGTTTCGGGGCGACGAACTGGAACTGGCCGCCAGTCTGATCGCCGACAAGGCATCACAGCCGCAAACCCGGGAGTTTGTCTACCGGTTGCTCCGGGACGAGGAGGAGATCCTCACCATCAGGCATGCTCGCGCCAGTCAGGGCAAGAAGGCCAGTCTGACGTCCAAACAGTTCAAACTGGTTCATGCCCAGGGCCGTAAGTGGCCGTTGGAACCTCCGGAGAAGTTTTATCGCTTCGCGGATCGCACCCTGTCGCGCTATCAGAATGCGGATTTCCTGGCGGAATTTTCCCTGGAGACTGAGCGGCTATTGCAGAACATCTTTTATCTGGGCCCATTGCGCAGCCATCCCCGGCGGGTCTATCAGTGGTCCGGTGATACCCCGCCTGATGTGGGCGCCCGGGGTGAGTACACCATTCCGGCCTTGCTGGCGGCGACCGAAGCGAACCGAAAATTGAATCGTGGGAAACAGCGAAAACTTCAACGCTACGACACTTTCATCGCGGCCTGGCTGAAAGACCTGGGCGTGATCGAGAACTTTTCGGTCGAGCCGGTGGCCAAGGGACGCAAGGAATATGAGGTTTTGATTCGCACGCACACGGGCATGCCGGAAGTGAAACTCACCGATGTCGGCTTTGGGGTTTCACAGGTGCTGCCGGCTCTGGTTCAGGCCTTTTACGCGCCCCCCAACGCCGTGGTCTGGATGGAGCAGCCCGAGATCCACCTTCACCCGAGCGTGCAAGCCAATCTCGCGGACGCTTTCATCAGCGCTATGCAGTCCTACGAAAATGGCGCCCCGAGAAATGTTCAGATCATCATCGAAAGCCATTCCGAGCACTTTCTTACCCGGCTGCAACGTCGTGTCGCCGAAGGGCAGGTAAGCCCGGATGAGGTGGCCATCTACTTTGTAAAGCGTAAGAAGAGCGGCGCCGAGCTGGAACCGCTCGCCCTGGATATGTTCGGCGACATTGCCAACTGGCCGGAGAATTTCTTCGGTGACGAGATGGCCGATATAGCAGCCCGTACGCGAGCCGCCATGCAGCACAAGATCGATCAACACAAGGAGCATGACGAATGAGCTGTGTCGTGATTGATACCAATGTGCTGTTGGTGGCGAACGACAGGCACCCGGATGTTTCTCCGGAATGCGTGCTGGAATGCGTCGACCGGCTGGAGCGCATCCAAAAAACCGGGGTGGTTGTTATCGACGATGACTGGCATATCGTGGGTGAATATAAAAACAAGATACAGTTCAAGCCACCGAAAGGGGTGGGGGACGTGTTTCTCAAGTGGCTGCTGCAGAACCAATCCAATTTGCGGCGCGTGAATCGGGTGTCCATCACAGAGACTGTCCCGGATACATTCGCTGAATTCCCTGATTCCGGACTCCAGGCCAAGTTCGACCCATCCGATCGGAAATTCCCGGCCGTGGCTAATGCGCATCCGGAGAAACCTCCGGTCTGGCAGGCGGCCGACTGCAAATGGCTGGATTGGTGGCCAGCGCTTCACAATGTGGGAATCAGTGTGGAGTTCTTGTGCGATACGGATATCTGCCGCTTCTATCGGGCCAAGTTTCCTGATAAGGCGTTACCGGCTTTGCCCGCCCCACCATGATAGTCGACTGTTTTTTCCGCTTCCCCCATATGCCACATATCGCCTGGCTGGGCACTGGCGCGCCTCGGGATGACAAGCTGCTGTCGCCTGGGGAGGCCGACGCGCTATTGGCCGATACCGTCGTGGTTGAGGAAAAGCTCGACGGCGCCAATCTGGGACTTTCTCTCGGGCCGGATGGCCAGTTGCGCGCGCAGAACCGCGGCCAATACCTGATCGAACCGTATGCGGGCCAGTTCTCTCGTCTCAGCGCCTGGCTGGTACAACATCGATATTCGCTGACCGACAATCTGGATGACACGCTGATTCTGTTCGGTGAATGGTGTGCTGCACGGCATTCGCTCGACTATGAAGCCTTGCCCGATTGGTTTGTGCTGTTTGACGTCTATGCTCGCACACGGCAGCGTTTCTGGAGCAGCACGCGACGCAACGCACTGGCCGATACGCTGGGCCTTGCCGTGGTGCCGCAGCTTCTGCGCGGGCCGGCCACCTTGTCCGAGATTAAGTCTCTGCTGGACACCTGCACCAGCCACTACCGGTCCGGGCCGCCGGAGGGTTTGGTGATCCGTAATGAATCCACCGATTGGTGCGAAGCCCGGGCCAAACTTGTGCGCGCCGAATTCACTCAGACGATCAGTGAGCACTGGCGCAGCCGGGCGCTCGAGTGGAATCGGGTGGAGATGCCCGCGGGAAAAGACATATGAACCCGCTACAGCGTGCCCTGATCGAAAAGGCCGGCAACGACCACGGCTTTGAATACGTGCTTCCCGGTGATGAGGATGGCGTGAACCTGGCATCGGCCCTGCATCGGGCGCAGGTGCGCATCGTCCCCGAGGAGAGCGGGTTTGCATTGATGTTCCCGTCAACGGGTTCCCACCTTCTGCCTATCGAGTTGGCCAGAACCTTGCCGACGGCTGCTATGCCGGGTGAGGGCTTTGTCGCTGATGATCTGGAAGCGCTGGGGATCGTACTGCGCCGCGCCGCCGAACTCGCGCGCGCCTTGCCCAATCAGGCGGCAGTGGACTTCGAGGCTGCACTCACGACCGAATTGGCGCAGTTTCCTCCTGAACTGGTTCGCGGCACCGAGGTGGAACGCCTGGTGCGCCAGCGCGTCGGCCAGCAGACCTTTCGCCAAGCCATGCTCGACTACTGGGGCGGCGCCTGTGCGGTAACCGGCATTGCCATTCCCGATGTGCTGCGGGCCAGCCATGCCAAACCGTGGGCTGAATGTGCGAATGATGCCGAGCGGCTGGATGTGTTTAACGGGTTTCTGCTCAGTGCCAATCTGGATGCGCTGTTCGATCGCTTCTTGATCAGCTTCAGCGCAACGGGTGAGCTGCTGGTATCGCCCGACATTTCCGCACAAGAGCGTGTTCGGCTCGGACTCAATCAACCCTTGCGCTTGCGTTGGTTGGCAGTCGAACATACTCGATATTTACAATTTCATCGGCAGCGATTTCAGGCGATGGGGTAACCAGCGTGCAGCTGGGTGAGTGATAAACCTGGATCCGCCTGGCTTAGGGCGTATTCCAACATAAAGGCTACCACTCAGACCTGGCAACGGTGCATAAGGGGATGAGAAACCAGAGGTCAGGGAATATTCTCGATGTAGAGAAGCAACCGTCGGCGAATTTCCCCTGTTGGTAGTCGGCAACGCGGATGCTGCGATATGACGGTAAGGCCGTCATGAAGCTCCTGAGTGGTTGCCGCTGCTGCCCCGTGAATCTCATCCAGTAGCCAAAGCACACCATGGCACTCGATATTTTCATTCGTGGCGAGGTCGCGCAGCGCACCGTCACCAGTCAGCAGGACCCAGGCGCTGGTTTGTGCGAGGGCGAGGGCAAAGCTGTCGGGTACGGACAGGGCCGGGTAGCGCTCGCGATAGGTGAGAGCGCGTGTGATGCCGTCGCCGTCCAGCTCCTCGACGGCTAGGCCAAGCCGTATCAACGCGTCTCCGCCATAGGCCTTCAGCTCGTGCTCATAGAGCAGATCGGGTACGGCGAATTGAAAAGGCAGGCGGAAGCTGGCCTCTAAAAGGGACCCGCGTTCGAGATCAACCAGAACGGAGGTATCGGCGATCAGCACCCGCATGAATGTCAGCCCCTCGCTACGGCGTGGCGCTCAAGGGGAGGAGGTTCATCTATCCGCCGGTTCAGCTCGCGCACGGATATTCCGAGCAGCTCGGCAGCCTTGGCTTCGGAGATCGCCCCTTCGGCAAGAGCGCGGAAGGTAAGCCGCTCAAACCGTTTTGGCTCTTCGCCCTCCATGTATAACGGCTCCTGATAGGGTGGGCTGCGCCAGCCAAAGCGGCTGAAATCGTTAAACAACCGTCGGAATAGCGTCTGGCTGAATATACCGAGATCCTTGCAGCGATAGGTGATTGCCTGAACGCTGACACCGAAAAGCTGTTTGAGGTAGAAAAGCTCCTCCCAACCGATCGACTTTCGATGCTTGCCGATCTCCGCCCAAAGAGCTTCAGCGGGCATGAGGAAAGCCCCGGCGAAGCGGTGGGCGGCCTTTTCCTCGTCCACCTTGGCGGAGACCACCATGACCATGTGCCCGAGCTCATGGGCCAGCGTAAAACGCTGCCGCTCGCCCCAGTCCGTGCGATTGACCACAATGACGGGCGCTGCTTCTTTGTGCGTGCGGCGGACACGTGCTGTTAAGCCGTCGATATTCGTCAGACCGACGGAGAGAATCTTGATTCCCCGTTCCTCCAGAAGCTCGACAAGGTTCGGAATAGGATCACTGCCAAGCCCCCAGTGATCGCGAAGACTGTACGAGACCCGATCCGCCTCAGCCACGTCTTGCATAACAGGGAAAGGTGCCGCGCGTGGTTTGTCCCATTCGATGCTCGCCAAGCTGAGTAGCTCCTCGATCATGAGGTAGCGTTCCAGAAGGTCTAGGATCTTGGCCTCAACCTGGGATTCCTCGCGCTTGCTCGTGATCTTCTTCTTTCTGAACTCGACAGCCTCGAGGACCATCTCCTGGTCGCCGACCAGATAGTCCACCGAGACGCCAAGGCCGTCGGCAAGCGCAATCAGAACGCCCGAGCTGGGCATTGATTCGTCACGCTCATACTTCCCGATCGCCTGCGCCGTAACACGGTTTCCAATTCTCTCATTCAATTCCCGTAGGGATAAGCCAGCAGCGGAACGTGCGAGCTTAAGCCGTTGTCCTATCATAAATATCTCCTCTAGTTGGAGTTTACAACTGCATATGATATAATGCATTTTGTAAACTTTCAAATTTTGCTGATGGTGTCCGTATCGACACCGTGCCGCTCTCGGCGGTCTGATAGAAGGAGAATGGTAATGGACGAGCAGTCCCCCCACCCGCTGGATGAGGCGGGCAACGACATCGGCGAAGCCATCCGCGAGGAAATCCTCGACGAAATCGCTGATCTTGAAGAGTACGCCGCGCAGGGTAAGGCCCCGCCGCGGTGCCGTGGCTATCGCATTCGGGTCAACCGCGAGCGGTTCGTGATCAATGAGCCCAACCCGACGCGTGAGACGATTCTTGAGGCGGCCGGGCTGACACCGGTCGATCAGTGGACGTTACGGCTCAAGATGCACGGCGGCAAGCCGGAGTTGATCGAGCCGGGCAAGCGGGTCGATCTGACGAAGCCGGGCGTCGAGAAGTTCAAGGCCCTGCCACGCGACCAGACGGAGGGCTGAAATGGAGTTGCGGCGGGAGTTTGAGCTACCCGAGAAGGATCGCGCCTTCCTCAACGAGTACGGTTGCCAGTGGGAGACCGTACTCGATAGCTCCCACTGGGTGCTGCTGCATGGCTTTTCGACCACGCACTCCGGCTA
>VAPE01021664.1_pt1 | contig 20381 bp, 23 predicted proteins | sample 3393911 | NCBI WGS metagenome assembly VAPE01 (sample SAMN08290436, study PRJNA428436) | hydrothermal vent metagenome | isolation source: Deep-sea hydrothermal vent chimney | place: Atlantic Ocean: South-mid Altantic Ridge
CTTTGCTTCAATAGAATTCAGTATAGTAGCACGACTTTGCGAGGGAGGCACGACCGAAGCAAACTCCCCTTGGATGGAAACGAATCAACTTAAAAGTTTCCGCCCTGGCGTACTTTCCGCCTTGATGTACTTTCCGTTCTAACGTATAAGGAGATTGCTTCTCTCTGCTATCGCGTCGCTCGCAAACTCGTGGCATTGATAGTGGATTATCGACAGAAACCCTGCTTCGATAGAATTCAGTATAATAGCACGACTTTGCGAGGAGTCTCGTTTCAAACAAGACGACGAAGCAAACTCCCCGTATTCACCCAAATATTAAAAATAACATGCAAGAAAAAAGAACAATAATCAATTCTAAAATCCTCGTAACCGGTGCTGCCGGCTTCATCGGCTTCCACCTTGTCAAACGTCTTCTTGAAAAAGGGGATGAAGTTGTAGGTTTGGATAATATCAACGACTATTACGATGTTGATTTAAAATACGCCAGAATACAGGAAACAGGTATTTCAAAAGAAGCAGAAGCATGGTATAAACCTGTTCAAAGTACTAAATATCCAAAATACAAATTTATCAGAATGAGTCTTGAAGACAAAAAACAACTTGATGATTTATTTGTAAAGGAAAATTTTGATTTGGTAATTAACCTTGCTGCCCAGGCAGGTGTAAGATATAGTATTGATAATCCGGATTCGTACATTCAAAGTAATATTGTGGGGTTTTTTAATATTTTGGAAGCTTGCAGACATAATAATGTAAAAAGATTGATATTTGCCTCCAGTTCTTCTGTGTATGGCAATAATAAAAAAGTTCCTTTTTCAGAAGATGATAATGTTGATCACCCCATAAGTTTATATGCAGCCACAAAAAAGAGCAACGAGTTAATGGCTTACACCTATTCTCATCTTTATGGCATTCAGACAATAGGATTGAGGTTTTTTACTGTTTATGGACCTTGGGGAAGACCCGATATGGCCTATTTCAAATTTACCAAAGCCATTTTGGAAGGTAAACCAATTGAAGTGTATAATCATGGAAACCTAAAAAGGGATTTTACATATATTGATGATATAACAAAAGGGATGCTAAACATTGTTTATAAACCTATTGATAAGGATTTTAAAATTTTTAATATTGGAAATTCTAAAACGGTTAACCTGTTAACTTTTATTAAGGTATTAGAAAATATTTTACAAAAAAAAGCTGTTAAGCATTTTGTAGATATGCAACCCGGAGATGTAAAAGAGACATATGCTGATATTTCAAAAATTATTAATGATTATCAATTTAAACCAATCATTGAAATACAAGATGGACTTAGAAAATTTATCGAATGGTATGTCTTCTATTATGCTAAAAATTTAACAGAAAACAATCAGACAGACAGACAAACAAACAAATTAAATTATAAAAAATGCTAAACAATAAATCAGTACTAATCACCGGAGGAACCGGCTCTTTTGGAAAAAAATTCACAGAGACCATTCTTAAAAAATATCCTAACGTTAAACGTGTTGTTATTTATTCAAGAGATGAGCTGAAACAATTCAACATGGCACAGCTTTATCCTGAAAGCAAATATCCGCAAGTTAGGTTTTTCATTGGTGATGTACGTGATAGAAACCGGTTTATACGTGCTTGCGAGGGAATAGATGTGATTATTCATACAGCTGCCTTAAAACAAGTGCCTGCTGCAGAATATAATCCTGATGAATTTATTAAAACGAACATTGGAGGCGCACAAAATGTAATTGATGGTGCTCTTGCTACGAATGTAAAAATTGTGGTGGCTTTATCAACTGATAAAGCAGCGGCCCCTATAAACCTGTATGGTGCAACCAAATTAGTTTCTGATAAATTATTTATAGCAGCAAACAATATTAAAGGTAAAAGAGATTTACGTTTCTCTGTTGTAAGATACGGTAATGTAATGGGTTCACGTGGTTCCGTGATTCCTTTCTTTATGAATAAAGCAAATAATGGAGGATTTTTACCTATTACGCATAAAGAGATGACACGTTTTAATATTTCCTTAGAAGATGGTGTTGAAATGGTCCTTTGGGCTATTAAAAATGCAATAGGGGCAGAACTATTTGTACCAAAGATTCCCTCTTATAAAATTGAGACTGTTGCGAAAGCCATAGCGCCAAATGCTAAATTGGTTGATGTTGGAATAAGACCCGGTGAAAAATTACATGAAGAGATGATAACAGTAAGTGATGCAATGAATACCATTGATATCGGAAAATATTATGCAATATTGCCTTCTGGTGCAGATAAACAGAAGTATTTAAAACATTTTGGGGGTAAAGAAGTCCCGGAAGGGTTCAATTACAGTTCCGGAAAAAATGACCGTTGGGTTTCTGTAGAGGAAATGAGAGAATTGATTAAAAAATATGTGGATCCGGATTTTGAACCGATAGTTTAACTGTTTTTTGAATGTTATCTTGTTGTAATTCAATGGTCATTGGGTCAATGATAGTCATTAGGTCATTAGTGGTCATTAGGTCATTAGGTCATTGATTGTTATTTTGTAGTTGTTAAAAATCAGTACATTGCTTTATGAAACTTGAAGAACTGAATGTTTATCGGTTGTCAATGGAAATGGGTGAAGAAATTTGGAATATTGTAATTGGCTGGGATTATTTCTTAAAGGATACGATTGGTAAACAAATGGTTAGGGCTGCTGATTCTGTTGCCGCCAATTTGAGTGAGGGTTTCGGTCGTTATCATTACAAAGAAGCCAAAAACTTTGGATATTATTCACGAGGTTCTCTTTATGAAACCAAAACATGGTTAACAAAAGCCCATAATAGAAAACTTATTTCGGATAGCATATTTGACCGTTTTATGAAAAACATTGATACTATTGGAATAAAATTAAACAACTACATCAACTCAATAGGCAATAAACACTAACTACAAATGACAACAAATGACGCGTAGCAAATGACTATTAATGCCGCACCGCAAATGACCACCAATGACTATCAATGACCACCAATGACACATAGTAAATGATCAGTAATAATAACAAAACCATGAAACCAATCCCCTACGGAAGACAAAATATCACCCGGGAAGACATTGATGCTGTTGTTGAAGTCCTAAAATCAGACTTTTTAACGCAAGGCCCAAAAGTTAAAGAATTTGAGGAGAAGTTTGCCGATTATGTAGGAGCAAAATATGCCGTAGCAGTTTCTAATGGAACGGCAGCTTTACATTTGTGTAATTTAGCATTGGGAACAAAACCCGGAGATAAGGTTATTACAACCCCAATTACATTTGTAGCTAGTGCAAATTCTGTGTTATATTGTGGAGGTGAAGTGGATTTTGTCGATATAAAATCGGACACCTATACTATTGATTTGGACAAACTGGAAGAAAAACTTCAATCTGTTCCCAAAGGAACTTATAAGGGAATTATCCCTGTCGATCTTGCAGGCTACCCTGTTGATGTTGAAAGGTTAAGGGAAATAGCAAATGAATATGAATTGTGGATACTTGAAGATGCCTGCCATGCCCCCGGAGGGTATTTTACCGATAGTAAGGGTATTGACCAATATTGCGGTAATGGAGTTTATTCTGATTTACAAATATTTTCTTTTCATCCTGTAAAACACATTGCTACAGGTGAAGGCGGGATGGTAACAACAAACAATGAACAACTTTATGAAAAACTTCTTTTGCTTCGTACCCATGGCATAACAAAAAACACCAAAAGTTTCCAAAATTCAATCGACTTAGCGTATGGTAATTTCAAATTGACCAATGAAAATTCCCCAGTAACCACCAATGACCCAATGACTACTAATGACTTAATAACTACCAATGCCCCAATGACCACCAGTAACTCATTGCCCCATAAATATCCCGGCTGGTATTATGAGATGCAGGAACTGGGCTATAATTACCGCTTATCGGATATAAACAGTGCCTTAGGTGTATCGCAATTAAAACGAGCAAAAGAAGGTGTTGAAAAAAGAAATAAAATAGCCGAAAGGTACAATGATGCATTTAGCAATGTTAAAAGTATAAAAACTCCGTTCGTTGCCGATAATGTTTATCACGCCTACCATTTATATATTATCCAGGTTGAAGACAGAAAAGGCTTGTATGATTATTTAAAAGAGAATAAGATATACACACAAGTGCATTATATTCCGGTTCATTTACAGCCTTACTATAAGAACTTAGGTTGGAGAAAAGGCGACTTCCCCGTTGCTGAAGCCTATTACGAAAAAGCGCTGAGTTTACCCATGTTTCCCTCACTGACTGAAAAGGAACAAGAGTTTGTTATAGATAAAGTTATAGAATTTATTAGTAAATGAAAAACATTGCAATAATACCGGCACGTGGAGGAAGTAAACGTATTCCTCGCAAAAACATAAAAGAGTTTTTAGGGAAGCCTATTATTGCTTATTCTATTGAAGCAGCACTACAGTCAGGGTTGTTTGAGGAGGTAATGGTTTCTACCGACGATAAGGAAATAGCCGATGTCGCAATAAAATACGGAGCCAAAGTTCCGTTTATGCGAAGCAGAGAAAAAGCAGACGATTATGCCGGTATTGCTGAGGTGGTAATAGAAGTAATTGAACAATATAAAAAAATAAAGAACAAAGAGTTTGATAACGTTTGTTGTATATTGGCAACGGCTCCGTTTTTGAAATCTGATGATCTTGCTAATTCATTTAAAAGATGGCAAAATTCCACTTTTGATGCAATATTTCCCGTTGTTCGTTATAGCTTTCCTATACAGCGGGCAATGCAATTTGACGATGAAAAGATAAAAATGATTTGGCTTGAAAATTTATTGAAGCGTTCGCAGGACTTAAAACCGTCTTTTCACGATGCAGGACTTTTTTATTGGATAAGAACTCAGGCATTGATTAAAGAAAAAAAAATGTGGACAGATAATACTACGGCAATTGAGATAAATGAGATAACAGCTCAGGATATTGACACGGTTGAAGATTGGGAACTGGCGGAGATGAAATATAAGCTGATTAATGGATAAAAAAAGAGTAATCATCAGGGTTGACGGTAATTCACAAATAGGCTTAGGCCATATTTACCGGGGTATTGCTTTGGTAGAGATGCTGAAAGATAATTTTGAAATTACCTTTTTTTCAAGAAAAAACAGTACAACTATCCCGATTGCTGATACCGGATTTGATATAAAGTATATCCCCGATGAAATTGAGTTAATAACAGAACCCGAATACTTTAATATAACTATTGATAAGGATACAATCATTGTTTTGGACGGTTACGACTTTTCCGAGGACTACCAAAAACAGATGAAAGAATATGGTTTTAAACTGGTGTATATTGATGACCTGGCAAAAGGAAAACAATATGCAGACCTTGTGATAAACCATAGCCCCGGCGCAAAAGAAAGTAATTATAATACAGCAGATTATACAAAACTTGCTTTGGGATTGGATTATGCTTTAATTCGTCAACCATTCATTCATTTTGACCGTAAATCAATAAAAAGAAATAATAAACCAAAGGTTGTCTTTGTCTCATTTGGAGGAGCTGACACCAAAGATTTTACCTATAAAACAGTAAAACAACTGACACATAACAATACAATAAAAACGATTAATGTTGTTTTAGGTTCTGCTTATAGTCACAAAAGTATATTTAAAATAGGTTCAGATAAATTAAGAATTTTTCAAAACATAGGCGAGACTCAAATGTTCGAAATAATGAGTTCGTCTGATTTGGCAATAATACCGGCAAGTACGGTTAGTATTGAATTAGCAGCATTGGGTGTCCCGATGGTTTTGGGGTATTATACGGAAAATCAAAAGAATATTTATGAAGGCTTGATTGATAAACAACTTGCTTTTCCTATAGGTGATTTTAATATTTATAATTTCAATAATCTACATAAAGTCATTCGTTTTTTTTCTGATAATATATCGAAATATTACAAAATAATAAAAATAAATCCACAAAAAAATATAACCCGAGTATTTTCATTCAATTATCTAACCATAAGAAATGTAAAAGAGAATGATTTAGAATTTGTTTTTAGATTATCAAATGAAAATGAAGCACGAGAAAATTCTTTTAATAGCGAATTAATTACTTATAAAAATCATAAACAGTGGTTTGAAAATCAATTAAATAAGAATAAAAAATTATTTTTTATTCTTGAATATAATGGTCTAACTATAGGCCAGGTTCGATTTAATAAAAAAATTAATTATTCAGTAATTGGAATTTCTGTTTCCAAAAATTATAGAGGTAAGGGGTTTGCCGTTGAAGGCTTGATTCTTGCGTGCAATAAATATTTCACAGAATATCAACTGCCGATATATGCGTATATTAAAAAAAACAACATTGCTTCTGTAAAGGCATTTGAAAAAGCAGGATTTAAATATCTAAGAGATGAAAAAGTTAATAATATAGACAGCTTTTTATATATAAAAGAAATTAATAACTGATGAATATTGATAATTTTGAAATAGGGAATAAAAAAACATTTATTATTGCTGAGTTGTCAGCAAACCATGGTCATGATATAAATATTGCAAAAGAAACCATAAAAGCAGCTAAAGATGCGGGAGCAGATGCAATTAAATTACAAACATACACTCCGGATACGATTACTATTGATTGTGACAAAGAGGATTTTAGGATAAAACAAGGTACAATATGGGATGGAAAAACGTTGTATGATTTATATAAAGACGCCTATACACCGTGGGAGTGGCATGCTGAACTTTTTGAAACGGCGAGACAAGAGGGGCTAATCTGTTTTTCATCTCCGTTTGATAAAACAGCTGTGGATTTGCTTGAAAAGTTAAATGCCCCTGCATACAAAATAGCAAGTTTTGAGATTACCGATATTCCTTTAATTGAATATGCAGCAAAAAAAGGGAAACCGATGATAATATCAACAGGAATCGCAACTGATGAAGATATACAGTTAGCAGTTGATACATGTCGCAATGTAGGTAACGATAATATAATTCTTTTAAAAACTACCTCTCAATATCCTGCCAAAATAGAAGATGCGAATATGGCAATGATATCTGATTTGGCACAACGGTTTAATGTTGTTTCCGGACTTTCCGATCATACAACAGGTATTGTTGTTCCTATTGTAGCTGCTGCACTTGGTGCAAAAGTAATTGAAAAGCATTTTATCCTTGACAAATCAATCGGTGGACCCGATGCTTCTTTCTCCTTGGACGAAAAAGAGTTCTCTGAAATGGTAAAAGCCGTTAGAGATACAGAAAAAGCCATTGGAAAAGTAGATTATTCGTTAACGGAGAAAATGAAAAAGAGCCGTCAATTTGCCCGCTCGCTTTATGTGGTGAAAGATATAAAAGCAGGAGAGGTTATTACTGAAGAGAATGTAAGGAGTATTAGGCCCGGGTTTGGGTTGCATCCGAAGTATTTGAAAGCTATTCTTGGAAAGAAGGCAAAAAAAGACATAGAAAGAGGCACCCCTTTATTTTTAATTTGATAAATTAACTTATTGTTTAGTAGATATTTACCAATATTGGAAGAATAATATGATCAAGAATTTAAAACCTGTTTTATAAAAATCACTCTCAATAATAAATTTAATTTACAAAATGAAAGTATTAACATCACCATCATCTATAGGGCAGATTAGTTCTCAGCCGTTTGATATACTTCAACAAAATGGATATAATGTGATAAATAATCCTTATGGAAGAAAACTCACTGAAAATGAAGTAATTGAATTAGCCAAAGATTGTGTTGGTATTGTTGCTGGTGTTGAACCACTTACCAAACGTGTTATGGATGCTTTGCCAAATCTAAAGTGTATAAGTCGGGTTGGTGTCGGTATGGATAGTGTTGACCTTGAATATGCAAAAAAGAAAGGAATTATAGTTGTTAATACTCCTAATGGGCCAACACGTTCGGTAGCTGAGTTTACAATTGCTTTAGCTTTAGCTTTATTAAGGAAAATTCCTCAAGCTGATGCAAATTTAAAGAATGGAATATGGAAAAAAGAAACGGGAAATTTGTTGTTCGGTAAAACTATAGGTATTATCGGTTTGGGTAGGATTGGCAAAGTGGTGGCAAAACTTTTTGCAGGACTTGGAAATAAGATTATAGGTTATGATTTGTTTCCTGATAAAAATTGGGCTGCCCAAAATAATGTGGAGTTGGTTTCTTTTGAAAAGTTATTAGAGGAGTCCGATATTATAACACTGCATTTACCTCCAACGAAAGATGGAGTACCAATAATTGGGATTAAACAATTATTGAGAATGAAAAAAAATACTTTTTTGATTAATGCTGCCAGAGGTGGTGTCGTGGATGAAGAGGCTTTGTTCAGTGTGTTAAAGGAAAATATAATTGCAGGAGCTGCAGTTGATGTGTTTTCAGAAGAACCGTATAATGGACCGTTTATTACACTTGACAATGTTGTGTTAACACCACATTTGGGTTCTTATGCTGCTGAGGGAAAGCTTCAAATGGAAATAGATGCTGTTAATAATTTAATAAATGCACTTAAAAATGAAATATAAAGTTGGCATCATCGGTTTTGGCAAAATGGGCCAGACCAGAAAAAAAGCAATAGATGAGTTGGATATTGCCGTTGTTGCTGCTATTTCAGAACCTAATTTAACGGTTAATCCCGGACTGCCCAATGTCAGCCATTCAGAAATTATCAATAGTTCTGAAATTGATGCTTTAATCGTCTGTACCCCAAATTATTTAAATAAAGAGTTAACAATTCGTGCCTTAAACGCAGGCAAACATGTCTTTTGTGAAAAACCTCCTGCATTTACTGCTGCTGAGGTGGAAGAAATAAGAAAAGCGGAAAAGAAAAGTGGTGGTAAAAAACTAATGTACGGCTTCAATCACCGGCACCACGACAGTATTATTAGAATGAAGGAGATTGTGGATAGTGGAGAATATGGTAAAGTCATCTGGATGAGAGGACGATATGGCAAAAGTGTAACAGATGATTTTTTTAGTAATTGGCGAGTAAAAAAAGAATTAGCTGGAGGGGGCATCGTAATAGACCAGGGAATTCACATGTTGGATCTTTTTCGATATCTCGGAGGTGAGTTTGATGTAATTAAATCAGAAGTTTCTAACCTTTACTGGAAAGCAGAGGTTGAAGATAATGCTTTTATTATATTGAAAAATTCAAAAACAGGGTTGGTGGCATCATTACACTCAACAATGACTCAATGGAGGCATCTATTCTCTCTTGAAGTTTTTATGGAAAAAGGATATATGGTTTTGAACGGACTGGTAACCTCCACAATGTCGTATGGCGAAGAAGTGTTATCTATTGCTAAAAACCGATCGGCTGCACCTGCTGCAACATGGAAAGATGAAGTAAAGACACAATATCTTTCAAATAATAGCTGGCGTTATGAAATGGAACATTTTTTTAATTCAATTAAACATGATACGCCAGTAAAAATTGGAAATTCTAATGATGCTCTTCAAATTATGAAAATTATCGACAAGATATATCAAACGCCGAAATCTTAAAAAATTATTAAAAAAATGGAAAGAAAAAAATTAATTGATGAATTCTTAAATTCATACAAAGAGAAAATAATAACGCTTTTTGACAGTATTGATATTAATATGCTTGAGTCAATTATTGCAGAAATGATAAAAGTTTTTAAAAGCGGTAGTACATTATTTGTTGTAGGTAATGGAGGAAGTGCAGCGACCGCTTCGCATATTCAGGCAGATTTTCGATTTTTTGTTCGTTACTTTACGGATTTTAGGCCTAAAGTTGTGGCTTTAACTGATAATGTTCCTCTAATTACAGCAATAAGTAATGATAACTCCTATGAAGATATTTTTGTTGAGCAAATGAAAGGGATATTCCATAAAGAGGATCTTTTGTTAGCAATTTCTGCAAGTGGGAATTCTCCCAATGTAGTTAAAGCTGTTGAATATGCAAAAGAACTTGGGGGAAAGACTATTGCTTTTTGCGGGTTTACAGGGGGAAAACTAAAAGAAATTTCAGACATGCCTCTTTATACTCCAAACAAGAAGAAAGATTATGGTCCGATAGAAGATTTACACATGATTTTAAGTCATGTATTAGTCAATTATTTGGTTAAAGATAAGGAGTTTTTAGGTGTCGGTAAATAATATTTGCTATGGCAATTAAAATAGATTTAAGTGGTAAAACAGCTTTGGTTACCGGTGGTACAATGGGTATTGGCGCTGCAATTGCAACTGAGTTGCACAACGCGGGTGCCGGTTTAATACTGACAGGAGTGGAGAGTCAGGATTTTATTGATAAATTAAATAAAAAAATTCTTAATAAAGGAATTGATAATATTTTTTATATCCATGTGGATTTTACAAATGAAGATTCCATAAGTAATTTTTTCAAATTCCTTGATTCACAAAGCAAGATTGATATTTGTGTAAATAACGCCGGGACTAACCGTAATAATCCGATTGATGAAATTAAAATAGAAGATTACAATTTATTACTTGATGTTAATTTAAAAGCTCCTTTTTTAATCACCCGATATCTTAGTAAAAGAATGAAAATTGCACATTACGGGCGTATTGTAAATGTCGCTTCTATCTGGAGTATCAAGTCTAGGCCGGGAAGAGCTGCTTATACTATAACTAAATCAGGGTTAGTAGGATTGACTAAAACAAGCTCAATAGAACTGGCTCCTTACAATATTTTAGTTAATGCGGTTTCTCCGGGTTTTACACTTACGGAGTTAACCATGAAAACGCTGCCTGAAAAAGAGTTTAACGAACTTAAATCAGTTGTCCCGGCCAAAAGGTTTGCGCAACCAGAGGAAATAGCAAAAGCAGTGTTGTTTTTAGTTAGCGATTTAAATACATACATAACAGGGCAAAATATTGCAATAGATGGAGGGTTTTCAAATGTATAATTTTAAAGTTAAGTCTGTAATACATGATTATGAAGTGCAATTCATTGATAATGTTAAGACCACACTAGAGCAAAACCTAATCGAAGGTGATTTTATTATTATTGATAATAAGGTTAAAGAACTCTACCCGACCGCGTTGGGGGAAATCCTGAATTCTTACGTTTTTATTGGAATAGATGCTTCGGAACCACAAAAAAGTTACCAGGGAATAATACCTATCATTCAATACCTTATTGAAAACGGATTTAGAAAAAACCATCGTTTGATAGCAATCGGAGGAGGTATAACACAGGATGTTACGGCCTTTATTTCTTCAATAATGTATAGAGGTGTGGGGTGGCTATTCTTTCCAACCACATTGTTAGCGCAGGGGGATAGTTGCATTGGTAGTAAGACATCAATTAATTTTGGTGATTACAAAAATCAAGTAGGGGGGTTTTATCCACCGAACAAAATTTTTATTTACCCTGGTTTTATTGATACGCTTACTGAAGCTGAAATGAGGTCAGGCATTGGTGAAATGCTGCATTATTTTATAGTATCCGGCAAGCAGGATTTTGATATGTTTAGAGAAAACTATAAAAATGCCTTTACTGATAAAGAAGTGTTAGCTCAAATTATTTCCCGTAGTCTTGAGATTAAAAAGAGCTATATTGAGATCGACGAATTTGATAAGAAGGAGCGCCAGGTATTTAATTATGGACATTCGTTCGGACATGCAATAGAATCACTTACTCATTACAGAATCCCACACGGAATAGCTGTAAGTTTCGGTATGGACATGGCTAATTTTATTTCTGTTAAAATGGGCTTTATTCCTAAAACGGTAAGGGATGAAATACGGGAAATTACAGAAAATATTTGGGCAGGATTTACTATTGATGATATTAATCTTGGAACATTTAAAAAAGCCCTAAGTAAAGATAAAAAAAATGTAGGTACAAAACTCGGCCTCATTTTAAATAAAGGCTATGGGAAAATTTTCAAAAACATTATGGATGCAGATAAAAAGTTTAATCGTTGGCTTGAAGAATATTTTACAAACGAATTAAAGTAATATAATATGATAGTTGATAGTTTAAAGAATATCGATATTTATAAAGGATTGTCTGATGATATTTATGCAGGATTAAAATTTTTGCAACAAGCCAAACCGGGAATAGCGGTCGGTGAATATCCAATTAATAGCAATGTAAAAGCAATTGTTAGCGAGTACAAAACTGTTGAAGCTTTTGAAAGAGGGTATGAAGCACACAAACATGTGATTGATATTCAGTATCCAATAAGTGGCCTGGAAAGGTTAAAATGGTCCCCTATTGAAAAAATGAAAGTAAATATACCGTATGACGCTGTTAAGGATCGTACATTTTATAAATCTCCTTCACCACAAGGCACATCTGTTGATATTGGAAATGGTATATTCGCAATCATGTTTCCTGAAGATGGCCATAGTCCACAACATTTTGTTGGGAAGCCTGAACTTATTAAAAAGATTACAATAAAAATATCACTATTAACGTGATTATTTTACGTTTAAAATTAAGCATTGCAGCATTATACATACAATCTATTTTTAAACTGTATGAAAAATCTTGGTAAAATAGTTTTACACATTCCGGCTCGAGAAGGCAGTAAACGGGTTCCTCGCAAAAACTTGCGATTAATGAATGGGAAGCCCATGATTAGTTATACTGTTGAAGCGTCAATTCAAGCAAATATTACCCCCAATCTATACGTAAATACTGATTCTGCAGAAATAGCTGAGTATATAAAAAAAAATTTCCCATTATTTAATATTTACAATAGAGACAAAGAACTGGCAAATGACAAGGCATCAAGTGATCAATTTAATTTAGATATTATAGAAAAATTAAAGCCTGATACTCTAATCATGATTAACCCGGTTTGCCCTTTAATAGAGTCATACGATATCAAAAAGGCGCTTGATTATTTTGCAAGTTCTGATTGTGATACGTTAATCTCATCGAACAGCACCCACATGCAAACTTTCTGCGAGGGGACACCGATAAATATTAATGTTAATGAGCAATTAGTGCCTAGCCAAGAGAATAGATTAATTACTATTTTAAACTGGGCCATTACTATCTGGGATACACATTCATTCATTTCAAGAATGAAAAATAATGGATTTGCAGTTTTAGGGGGGAAAAGGAGGTTTTACGAAATAGATCCCCTCAAAAGTGTAAAGGTTAGTGAAGAGAAAGATTTCAAATTTGCAGAAATGATTCTAATCAATAAAACTAAATTATGAAAAAGGAATTAATAAATATTAAATGGGATAATGTAAAATGCCACATTTGTAATAGTGTCAATACACACCCAATTATGCTGAGAAATAACCCGTTAGTAGAAGGTCAATTTGGTTATGCAATTCACCCGGTTATCTGCAAAAATTGTGGGTTAATATTTTTAAGCCCTAGATGGAGTAAAGAGGACTATAATACCTTTTATTCGTTTTATTATGACAATCTTTACCGATTAGAAACTAAACAAGATTATGGTGCTTCTGCTGTTATTGAGAATATTAAAGAAAACTGCTTATCCACTTTAGTCAAGTAAATCATTGGTTGTACCTGATAAATAGCACGATAAGTGATTTGCGACAAATGTACCATACCTGGCTTATATACAAGTACTTAAAGTATTTTCGCTTGAGCGAAGGAGATAAGCAGTTAAAGAAATATGGTCAAGAATAAAAGACCAGGTAAAGCCACGAAAAGAAATGAATATTCTTGATGTTGGATGTGGCTATGGATTAGGGCTTAAATATTTAAAGGAACAGTTACCCAACGCCTCTCTTTATGGCATTGAGGCTTCTCCAGATGGAATCAAATCAATGCAAAGTATAAAAATTGGAGCAACTTTGATAACGGATGATTTTGATTCTCCTTGGGAAAATAAATATGAAAATAAGATGGATTTAATTATATTAAGACATGTTTTCGAACATTTATTGGATCCAATAGAATCATTAAATAAATTGCGAAAATCATTAAAACCAACAGGTTTAATATACTTTGCGGTACCTGATATGATTGATATAAGGACTAATTTAAGAGACTACGACTACTGGTGGGAATATATCTTTAGATCAGTTCATACATATTATTATTCCATTGATACATTTATCAAAACTTTGGAGATTGGAGGTTTATTCCCAGTGCTTTATGCCGAAGAAAAAGAAGAAATTTGGTGCTTAACAGGACAAATTGAATCAATTCCATTTGTTTTTAAGAATACCTATAAAAAACAGATGGAAATTCTGGAAAAACTACTTCCTTAAGATTGAAATTTCCTTTAATCTTTGATAGATTCTTAAAAAACATGGGCCAAATAATTCGCTTATCTCATATTATTTCTCAGGATAGCCCATCTTATGGTAATCGGGATTGGTTTTCGATAAAAACAAATTCTGCCATTCAGGATGGCAATAATTCAAATTCAAGCACTTGGATATTCTCAAATAATCATATTGGTACTCATATTGATGTGCCTTATCATTTTTGCAGTAATGGAAAAAAGACTTATGAATTACCTTTAGATAATTATTTTTTCAATTCTGTTCAGCTATTAGATATGCCATGTAATCAAGCCGAGTTAATTGGTATTAAAGAAATAGAGCAATCTTTACCTATTCGAAAGGAAATTGAATTACTTTTAATTAGGACTGGTTTTGAAAACTATAGGCAAGAAGAATATTACTGGAATAATAACCCAGGATTAGCGCCTGAACTTGCGAAATATTTTAGATCGAATTATCCTAAATTGCGTTGTGTCGGGTTTGACTTTATTTCACTAACGTCTTGGAAATATAGGCATGAAGGATGTAAAAGCCATAAGTCATTTCTTTGTCCCGACAAAGGGAACCCTATACTTATTATTGAGGATATGTCCCTAAAAGCCATAAAAAACACAATAAAATGGGTGATTGCAGCTCCAATATTTGTGGAAGATGGAAATGGTGGAGCTATAACTGTTTTTGCAAATCAAAATCAATAAGTGAAGATTAAAATACCTATTCAAATTATATATAAAAATCAACATGAAATCAATATTAATAGTTATAAGGGCTGAAGCTGATTTTGAACGTGCAATTGCTATTGGAATTGTTGCTAAAAGTAAATATAAACTGCATTTTATTTTTGTAGGTGATTCTTCACCATTTTATTCTGAAGGAATTCAAAATAAATTTCAAAAAGAGTTGTTTAAACGAAACGGATTCAAAAGTCAAGATTTTTCAGAATTCGATTTGCTTGGCAGAATTTTAAGAAAATTATCTAAAACTCAAAGTATATCTTTTACGAAAGTCAGAAAAAATAAAAAATACATTCTTCCGTTTGTATTCTTTATTTTTTTTAAAAAATATATTTTAATAAGTAAAGAACGTATAATTAGAAAGATTTTCAAAAAAATCAATCCTGATTTTTTATTGACAGACCAGTCAATGACTAATGCAAATTATCTTCCGGAACAAATTAGAGTAGAAGCGACAAAAAGGGATGTACCTGTTTTTATTTATACCCATGGTGCCGCAGGAGGGCTCCACGGCGTCTTTTCAAAACCTACTTTTGAACCCTATAGCAATCATACTCTATTTGTTTGCAATAAAAAAGAGACAAGGCCTGAAATAAAAAATAGAATAATTTTAGGTGATATAAGTTCAAGCTTTCCATATGTTCATTTTCTAAATTCTCAGAATTTTGAAAATATAAATTTTTTAAATGATAGAAAATACAGGATTGGAATTATGATAGGGGGTACGGCCCCTTTTACTTCTACATCCGGATGGTACGTTCAGGAAGAGATAATCATTGAACTTTCTGAGAACAATGATGTAGCAATGGTTCTAAAAGTGCATCCAAGAAATACCGACTTAAGTTATTTAAAAATGGTGCGACAATTTAGTAATTTGTTGATAGTTAATAATGAAACAGACAGGTCTAGAGTCACTAAATGGGCAAATATTATAATTACAAATGATCACTGTTCAACAGTTTTTGAACCTATGATTCTCGGAAAAAAAGTTGTAGCTATTGAGGGGAAACACATTCCAAAGTATAAAAATAATCATAGTCCCCTAAAAGATTCGAGTGTGAAATTCATTTCACATGCTTCTCAATTTGACTTGGATTCTATTCCTTTAGCCAAATCTCTTGATAAAGTAACAAATGAGATTGCTTGGGGGGGGAATGGAAATGTTGATTTGGCAGCTTTGATGCTGAAAATAATAGGGGGAGAATAAAAACTTCATTATTAAAATGAAACCAGAGTTTTAATAAACAACACAATCTATTTTGATTATTTTGAAATAGTTATGCTACAATTTAAAATTAAAAAAATTAATAACTTTTACTAAGTACATGACAAAAATTCGCAATAGTTTTTAACCCACATTGCGTAAAAATCTTCAAAAATCAAAAAATATCTGTTGAAAACCATGGTATTTATCAACAAAAAATGGCAGGCTGATTTTTATTATGCGCATAATAAGGCATTTACAATTTTTTGATTTTCCGGTTTTCAAATGTAGACCTACTTGTAATCTTGACAGGCAGCAAGTTAAGTGCTATCATTGCAAAATGTTTGTTAAGCCCTTATCCAAATATAATAAGAAGACGGACGAGCGATATACCGTCTATCAACTTTGCGAAAGCTACCGGCTGGGTGGCTGTGTGCGGCACCATATTATTGTTGGTTTGGGTAAGCTCGAAGAACAGCTTTCAACGGTAGAGCAGATTAAGATGCTTGGCAGACGGATTGAGGAGAAATTAAAAAGATCCCCCATTATTCCTTTTGATACGATAATCGATGAGAAAATAGAACAACTTGCCGAGCATTTTTTCCAAGAGATAAAAAAGAGAAAACGATATGATTTTAACCGTGACTGGGAAACCATCGATACCAAGACATTAAAGAACAAAGATGCCCGGGAGATAGGAGCCGAATGGCTTAGCAAGCAGGCATTTGAGCAGTTAGCAATAGCAGATTTTCTAAAGAAAAAAGGATGGGATGAAGAAAAGACAGCTCTTGCCACCACGCATATAATCAGTCGGGCAGTATATCCGGCATCGGAACTAAAGACAGTTTCATTTATCAAAGAGAATTCAGCCGTATGCGAACTAACTAATTATGAAAAAGATAAAATAACCAAAGACCGGCTTTACAGAATTTCACAAGAGCTTTATTCGGTTAAGGATGATTTAGAACGATATCTTTCAAGCAAAACCAATGAACTATTTGATATAGAAGACAAAATTATCATCTACGATTTAACCAACACCTATTTTGAGGGGAGAATGCTTGAGAGCAAAATAGCCAGATATGGCCGCCGCAGCAAAGAAAAACGCAAAGATGCCAAATTAATAGTGCTTGCCGTTGTGGTAAACAGAGAAGGTTTTTTGAAATACTCCAATATATTTGAAGGAAATATGAGCGATAGTAAAACTCTGGGAACCATAGTTAAAGAACTAAGTACCTATTACAAAATAAAGTTTACCTTTGCGAAAAACATTGCAAATGGAACTTGATAGAAAGCTAAAAGAAAAATTTGAGATTTTGCTTCCTTTATTAAATGAAAAACAAAGGCGGATAGCCTTAGCATGTGAAGCCAGATATATCGGATACGGGGGCATAAAACAGGTGGTTATGGCTTCAGGGTTTTCAAAACCTACAATAATTAATGCGATAAAGGAGATTAAAACAAATACAGATATTATTGATACTAAAACAATAAGAAAGGCTGGAGGGGGCAGGAAACCCATTGTAGAAAAAGACCCTGAATTATTAGTTGATTTAGACAATCTTATTTCACCAGAGACCAGAGGTGATCCGATGTCTCCATTACGTTGGTGCTGTAAGAGCACAAGAAATATTGAGAAGGCTTTAAAAGACAAGGGGCATAAAATAAGCTATAGGGTAATAGGTGAAATATTGAAGAACATGGGATATAGTTTACAGTCCAATAGAAAAACAGATGAGGGAAAACAACATCCTGATAGAGATGAGCAATTCCATTATATAAATGACACTGTCAAAGCGTATATCAAACAAGGACAACCTGTTATTTCGGTTGATTGCAAGAAAAAGGAGTTAATCGGCAATTATAAAAATATTGGCAGTGAATGGCAACCGGAAGGGAATCCGGAAAAAGTAAAAGTATATGATTTTGTGGATAAAGAAAAAGGGAAAGCGGCACCGTATGGAATCTTTGATATAAAAAATAACGAAGGCTGGGTAAATGTCGGAATCAGTAGCGATACTGCACAATTCGCTGTAAATAGCATCCGAACCTGGTGGAATAATATGGGACAGGAAAGTTACCCCAACGTAAAACAAATACTCATAACAGCAGATGGTGGTGGCAGTAATGGAAGCAGAAACAGATTATGGAAAAAAGAATTGCAATCTTATGCAAATGAAACAGGGTTGGAAGTTACCGTATGTCATTTACCACCGGGCACTAGCAAATGGAATAAAATTGAACACAGACTATTCTCTTATATAAGCATGAATTGGAGGGGGAAACCATTAATTTCTATAGAGGTAATCGTTAATTTGATAGCTTCAACCAAAACTAAAGAAGGTCTCAGGGTTAAAACAAGTATTGATAAAAGAAGCTATCAAACAGGAATAAAAGTTACAGATAAGGAATTTAATGAGATTAATATTGAAAAAAATGAATTTCATGGAGAATGGAATTATAAAATAAAACCTAAAAGGTAAATGTTATTTCATAGCAATCCCTAAGTAACTTTTTATGAAGACTGAATTATCTTTGTTTTGTATTATTATTAGAAATCATAATTCTTTTGATTTAAGCAAGGAGTGTCTAAATTCTATTTTTCAACTCCAATATAAGAATTTTATGGTTATAGTTGTTGATGACGGCTCGAATGATGACTCAGCTCAAAAATTATTATTAGAGTTCCCTTCAATAATTATGTTGGAAACTGATAAATATTTGGAATTCTGTAAGTCATTTAATGTTGGAATTAGACATGCATTAAAACTAAATTCTGATTTCATTTTTATTGTTAATAATGACACCAAAAATTTTAGTAAAAATTACCTGGATGTTGCATTAGATGCTTTTAAAAAGGATGCAAAAATCGGAATGTTCGGATCAAGAGTATTTGATTATGATGGAAATGAAAGAAGTGGTAGAGTTATCAAAAAGAGGTTTGATATTACTTTTTATACGCCAACCGAGGGATATATTATTCCAAGCATGGTACTAAAGGAAGTCGGTCTTTTTGATGAGGGTCTTGTTAGATATTTTGAGGATCTCGACTTAATAAAAAGGATGCATAAAAGAGGATTTAAAACGTTTTGTGATAATTCAATAAGTTTTGACCATTTGGGAGGTGGAATTACTGGAAATAAACCCTTTATACGAAATTATTACAGGATAAGGAACTTAATTTGGTTTTTAAGGAAATATCGTGGGCAACATAATTTAATCTGGTGTTTAAGGGAATTCAGAGGAAATATGAATACCCATTTCATTAATCTTAAGAATAGTATTATTAAGTTTAATATAAAACATTTCTTTATAATTATGTATTCAATTATTTTGGGCATACTGCATGGGTTGTTTTTTAAATGGAATTCTAAAATTGATTAATATGAGAAAACTTGCAATAATAGATATTGATGGCGTTTTATGTGATTATCCTAATGAAGTCTTTTTTAACTTTATCTTCAAACAAATTAATAAAAAATTCATAAGTAAAGATGAAATTATTTCTAATTTTGGTGAGACTGAATATGAAAGGCTAAAGCTAGAATATAGATTATCTGGTGAAAAATTAAAAATTAAGCCAAAGCCATTTGCTAAAGAATCTTTGTTTAAATTAAAGGAACAGGGCTTTGAGATTTGGATAGTTACTTCTAGACCCAGATGGGACCCTGTTGCACGCCACACTTTTCTTTGGCTCACAAAGAATAGTTTTGTTTTTGATCATTTGATGTTTATTGATAAAAAAGGAGAATTAAAATTAAATTCAAATTATGAACAACTCATTATAATTGATGATGATTATGATGGACTTGTAGATTATGTTGAATCAGAAAATGTTACATTAATCCATTTCACAGAAAATCAAGAACAAAAACATAACAAAGTTCACACTATTTCAAGCTGGATAGAATTTGATAGGTTAATTTTTAACTATCATACTATTTTATATAAATTATAGCTTAGTCCTTCCATAGTTGACAACTAATCAGAGTGTTTCTTACAATAGTATTTTGTAAGGTTAAATGCATTGGTATTGATTTGTTCAATAAAAGATTGGTGGGGCTCAACGGGCTTGTCGACTCTAATTTTAAATGGCTGAAGTCCGGGGAAGCCGATATCATAATTACCAGTGTCAAGTCAAGTATAATATGACGTAATATTTTATACATTTGCCAAAACCTATAAAATTATAAGTCATGGCGAAATTGTACAAAGTTGAGCTAACAAAA
>VAPE01019773.1_pt1 | contig 20337 bp, 15 predicted proteins | sample 3393911 | NCBI WGS metagenome assembly VAPE01 (sample SAMN08290436, study PRJNA428436) | hydrothermal vent metagenome | isolation source: Deep-sea hydrothermal vent chimney | place: Atlantic Ocean: South-mid Altantic Ridge
CTCTCGTTTTTTAAAATCTTCTAAGATTTGTCCTCTAAAAAAATAACTCTCTCGTTTTTTAAAATCTTCTAAGATTTGTCCTCTAAAAAAATAACTCTCTCGTTTTTTAAAATCTTCTAAGATTTGTCCTCTAAAAAAATTTGTCTTCTAAAAAAATAATCATCCCATTTTTTAAAATTTTCCCTAAAAAAATTTGTCCTCTAAAAAAATAATCATCCCATTTTTTAAAATCTTTCTGAAAAATATTTGTTTCATCTTCCTTAAAAATTTAAAAAGTTTGCTTTTTAGAATTACTTTTTCTTCTTAGGTCTTTTCTTTTTAGATTTTCTCTTCCTCAAAATTATAAATATTCCTAAGAGAAGAACAAGAATTATAAAAATGAATGGAAGAGTCTTTGACTTCAATAAATTTCCTGCTCCTATCGCTGCCCCTGTAAGAAAACCAGTATTTGTGGAAGCGGGAATTGTTTTGTTTGTCGAGGAATTTGTTAAGTTTATTTGGTTTGTGCTTTGAGTCCCGTTTAAATTTCTGTTAGAGTTTGGAACGAAGTTTGGAATACATGATTTCAATTCTGTTTTATTCGCTTGCACCCCTCTGACATCCTGACAAATCCTTGTTTGAGTTCCCCTCAAACTTGAATTAGAACTCTGAATACATTTAGTCCAATTTCCACACTCAAAGACAGAAGTAAATCCTCCGCCTCCTCCGCCACCCCCTGTTCCTCCGGAATTCCCTCCAGCAGATAAAGTTATAGAGTCGAGGATTCCATTTCCATCATTATGTCCAACGAGATCTACCGCATGAACAATGTAAGAATACTTTCCATAAGAAGGAACTGAATCTAAATAATTTGTCATAGTTGTAAAATTGGTTATCAAAGTCAAATTCCCCCCATTAAAACCTCTGTAAATTTCGTAATTACTTATACCACTGCAAGACGGCTCGTCCGTCGCTGCAGTCCATTTTAATTGGATGTTAAGTCCGACGGAATTAGTTAAAATTAAATTAGAAGGAGCAGAAGGTGGAATATGATCGATACATATTTGTATACTAGAGGCAGAAATCAAACTGGCAAAAAAAATTCCAAAAAGGAAAATAAATAATATTTTTTTCATTTTACAAAACTCCTTTATTTCCTAAGGTATCCTTTGCTTTTGCGTAAAGCCAATATGAACCGCTTGATAAATTTGTAACATTAACTGACTTAAAAAAGGTTTTAGTCGTTGTATCGTAGGGAAGATTTATCCAATGAGTATTAGGGCAAGTTGCATTAATTCCAATTCCAGTATCAGGACATGGAACTCCATTCACGACGGCTGCAAGTTCGTAATAAACCGAAGTTTTATTTACTCCGGATTTTGCGTCCGTGACATTTAATTCAATTGGAAGCATATCAGAAACAACAGAATTATTGGTCGGCTGTAAGACTTTTATGATCGGTCCTGTATTATCTATTTTTAATATCACGGAGTCATTCGCCGCATTTCCAGAGGTATCTGTCGCTGTTACAATTAAAGTATAGTTTCCTCCAGGCAAATCAGTTTTGTCTGGCAAAGTTTGGTAAAAGTGATATATGTTCCCAAGAACTTTCTCCTTAGAGAAACTAATATTTTGTGAGAAAGGAACAATTATTTTAGTGTGATAATCTGAGAGCCCTACAGCATCAGAAATATTTGCTTTGAAATCCACATAATTTCCAGCTTTGAAATATTGGTCAAAATAACTTTTATTCGTTATATTTACAAACGGAGGTAAGGTGTCATTTAGATAAAACAACGACGCATTTATTGTATAATTGCTTGGCCATATAGCAAAATTTGGGGTAATATTCAGAAAAATATTGTCGCCTTCATTCAAACTTAAATCATTTGATTCATTATAACAATAGAAAGTTCCGTTAGGAACATTCAAAACATTAAGCCCATATTCAGTGCTGTTTATCGTTGTTTGATTTAATTCGCTACAAGAGAAATAAATCTTTTTAGGTAAAACACACATCCCTAAAATTGTGTAAGTACATTTATCAGTATAGCCATTTATTTTGAAGTCATTTTTCCACACAGGGAAATTAGATTGATTGTCCGACGTTAAATTAAGTTTTATTATTAATGCTGAGCTATTATAATTTCCCGGAAGTTCAAAATAATTAAAACTGAAATTCGCCAAAACCGATTCTCCACCATAAATCGAGCTTGAGGATAAATTCATCGTCGTTGATAAATCGTTTAAATTATTCGCTGCGACGACGCCAGCTAATAAAATTATTCCTACGACGATTGTCAATATTAATTTGTTTGTTTTCATTGTGGTGTAACCTCTATTCTTGAGTATCCATGAGCATAATCGTGCCCAGTACTAATCGAATGAGTGTCTAACGAGGATAAACCCATCCCCCAAATTTCTAGCGCTATTCCTTGATTTGGATTTAATGTAATTTGTCCGGTTAAAGGGCAGGAAAGGCTATAATTCGTGAAATCATTTGTAGATGTGATATTTATTGAACCAGAATAACAGATTTGTCCACCCTGAGAATCATCAGGATTAATTTTTATTATATCCATTTGAATTTGTCTGTTGCTTCCATTTGCCTTTGCATAAAAAATAAAATTAAATGTTGAATTATAAAAATGATCAAGGTTTAAATTTTCTGTTTTAAAAATAATTCTCTGACCATCGCTCCAATTAACTTCAGAAGTTTCATTTGGAATTTCGTCCACTAAAAGTTTATGATAACTCCCAGTACTAATTTGACCGTCTAAATAAAACACCGGCGCACTAACAGTCACCGACCCAACAATCTTTCCAAAATAAGGAATTATCGTCGCCGACACAATCCCGATTAAGAAAACCGAAATTACTATACTTGTTATTATTGTTTTTTTGTTCATTTGCTTCTCTGTCTATCCTCGTTTAATTGCTTATTGGCAGTCTCAAAGAGTTAAGATGAGACATTAAAATGCCTCATCTCTTCTCATATAAAAAATAAAAAATAAAATTTGTTTTGTGTTCAAGCTGTTACTGTTGTATTCAAAGTGTATTTGTCTGGATATAACATCTTAGGGAAACTTGCTAATGTTGCAAATTTATCAACTCCGTGAGGGGCAATTGAGAAATTCGTTTTTGTCATCCAATCAGCATCGATTGAATATATCTCATCCTTAGCAACACCATTCACATTATATGCTAACTCATCAAAGAAGTTATCTTTAGCCACAAGAGTGTGGTTAGCATGATCTTTGTTTGTTAAGTCGTTTGGTATGTTCAAGAAGTTATTATATTTCAATGTAACTTCTGAAGCATCTGCATAGTTAGTTGAACTTGCTTCATCAACACCAAATCCTCTTCCAGGTTCTTTAACACTTTGAATCTTGTTCAATGTATTATATTCAATTACTAAATTCTTTGGTGAAATCATATTCATTTCTGTGCTTCCAGAAGTACTATCTTGAATACCCATAGCATAATCCCAGCCAGCAGGAGTTGAATTCTGAGTTATAATGTTCTTTATTGTATTATAAGTCACATTAACTCCATCAACATTTCCTTGAATCATAACTCCGTTAGCACCTTTTCCTGTATTGGAAAGGTCTTGAATTAAGTTATTTGTAACAAGGACATTTGATACAAGCGTAGCTGAAGAATAACTTGCAACTCTAATTGCATTTATTGAACTACCTGTTCCAACCATACCTTCTATAATATTACTATCAACAGTAGTATCACTATTTTCCACAGTTACAGAATCGGCACCTGTTGAACCAGAGATTACAAATCCTTTCAAAGTTGAACCTTCTCCTAAAGTAACAGTTCCAGTAATTGTAGTGTTATCTGTTGAATTAGGTGAATTCAAAGCAACCAACTCTACATTTGTTGGAATTGTAACATCTCCATTATAGGTTCCTGAATTTACACAAATAACATTACCTGAACTTGCAGTATTAAGCGTAGATTGAATTGAATTTCCAGAAGTAACAGTTTTTGTACAAGCTGGATGTGTATATCCTGAAAAATCAGCACTTGCATTATCAAAATATTCGACAGCTCTATAATCAACAGAGTTACAATTATCTGATATATTTTCTGTGTTACAATCTGTATTCAAAACTCCGTTTGCTTGAACATTTGCATTATTTTCAAGTTCGTGCATTCTAACATAAGTCGGACTTTGTAAAGATGTGAAATCATTATAACTATCTTGTATACTTCCACTTCCAGTTGCTACACTCAAACCATCAACCAATAAACCTTGAGTAACGGTTACGTGACCAGTGATTAAACCAAAGTAAGGTATTAAAGCAGCACTCGCCATTACAGCGAACCCTAACAAAACAATAGCGAATAGAGAGAATTCCTTTCCAAAAAGATTAACTTTCTTTTTCATTAATTTTTTCATTCTTTTTATTTAAACCTCCTTTCAATTATCTCTGTTCTTCTTAAAGAAGACGAATATAAAATAGAATTTTCTAAAAACATTGAAGAAATACCGAGAGCATAAATAGTCTTTTCTAACATCTAAAAAAATGTAATTCAACGTTTATAAAGATTGTCGTTATTTCGTAGTGGTTTTAAAACATCTATCTCTCCAAAGAACTAATCAATTCTTGAATTATTAAAAAAAATCTGAATTCCAAAGAATTAAAAAACTTTTAGGGAAAGATTTAATTATTTAAAATGAGAGAAATTTTAGTTGGTTTTATTTCTAAAAAAGTTAAAGGGATTATCTTTCTTTAAGAGAAAGTAAATTTGAAAGTAAACAACTTTACAATTTTATTTCACGTGCAACTAATGATTTAAAAAAGAACCTTTTAAGTGGGAAAAAAATCCCAAAAAGATTATGACCTAAAGGATACATTAAAAACTACAAAATAAATAGCCTATGGAAATATGATTTGCCTAATGTGTAGAGATTAATATATACTATTGAAACTAATAAAGTTAAAATTGTGAATATAATTTTAGAATGGTTTAACCACAAAAATTATGAAAAAAAGTTCAAATATTAACTTTATAGAAAAATAAATTTTACTTTTTCAGCCCCACTTTCTAAAAATAGCATCGTAGGTTTTTATAACTTGTAATGTTATAAATTTCACAAGAGCTTTAAACTCTTCAGTAATTTCTGTAATTGTCACCTTATCCGCCTTAGATAAAACAGAATAATAAGTTTTTCTCTGCTGATTGCTTAATACAACTGGAGGAAAATTATTTTTTATCAAAATTAAATTCAGAAGCATCCTCCCCGTTCTTCCGTTTCCGTCATAAAAAGGATGAATTTTTTCAAACTTGTGATGAAAGATTGACGCGAGAATGACTGGATGAAGTCTCTTCAGGTTTTTTCTGTACCATTTCAATAAAAGACCAATATCTGTTTTTATATACCTATGAGGAGACGGCTCGAACATCGCACCAATCACCCGAACATTTTGATTTCTATATCCCTTTCTATTATCAATATTCTCAAGCAACATATCATGAATTTTTATTATCAAATTTTCATTAATCCCCCGACTCCCCTCATAAAGGTAATAAAAAACTTTCTTAGAATTCAGATGGTCGTTAATTTCCCGAAGGCTTCTTCCTCGAGGAGTTATTCCTTCATTTAAAAGTAAATTCGTTTCTTTTAAGGTCAAAGTGTTCCCCTCGATTGCATTAGTATTAAAAACAAAGTATGTTAAAAAATCGTCAAACATTTCTTTTTTTGTCTGATGGTTGAGTTGTTTCAATTTTAAAGAAAATTCCTTCCGAATCAAATCAATTTTGATTTCCTCTTTTTTATCCAAGAGAATTTTATCCCAATTCTCCCGCATTTCGTCGGCAAATCCTTTCTTTATTTTTTCAAGTTTAGCCTTGGTAAATTTTGATTTTAATTTGTTTATTTTTCTCAAATCTTTCTCAGACCCAATATAGGCAAGAGTCTTTGTCTTAACTTTCCCATTTATTCTAAAACTATGCTTCAAATAGTAATAAGAATTCTTCCCTATAATTTTCTTTTCTACAAACATAAACTTTTTAGGGCTTACTTATTTATAAGTCTTCTGTTTTAGGGCTTACAATCCCCAAAGAATTATAAAACTCTTAGGGAAAGATTTAATTATTTAAAATGAGAAAAATTTTAGTTGGTTTTATTTCTAAAAAAGTTAAAATAGTAAACCTAATTTTTGGATATTACCAAATTAACAGGGATTTAAAATACTGTCAGGTGAAGAGAGTTATTAAAGAGATAAAGATTGTTGAGGACTTGCTTTTAATAAAGACCATTTAACCTTTGGATCGGCTTTCCAAAATTTATCTTTTCCATTTCTTCTTCTTAAATAAACGCACCCTGAACTTTCTAAATCTCTTATATAACTTGAAATGTTAGGACGCGAAATTTTCAATTTATCTGATAAAGCCTTATTTGTAATTTCATCATGTTTAACAATCTCATGTAAAACTTGTTTTGCTCTGGGAGTTAATGTGTTAAGATATCTTTTTTCTAAAATGTCATTTAATGTCTTAGCCAATTTATTTTTATCAAGAATTATGGAACTCTCAAACGTTGCATGAAATACAGCAGTATAAAGGGTGTTCAATACATCCCTTATATTTCCCTCCATTAATTTATAGATAACTTGCAAACAATCTTCTGTATAAGGATAAATGATATTCATCTCTTCTGAAATTCTCAAATGTTCAAATCTCTTTTTTATTATCTCCTTTACTTCCTTGTAACTAAGAATTTCTATGTGAAAGGGAGTATCTGTCAATATTGAAGAAAATCTTGGAATACTTTGGATTATTTTGTAAGAAGTAAGATTACCAATAAATATAAAGTGAACTCCTTTTGTTTGGAAGAAATCTCTTAAAGTGTTAAATAAATGTCTTGTTTTTCTCTCAGAGATTAATTCTAAATTATTATAATGAATTATAACTTCCTTTTTCGTTTTATCTATTATTTCATTAACTATCTTTTCAAAAAAATCTTGCAAACTAAAAGAAGGAAGCTTCTCGGTAGTATTTGAATTTATCCCATAGTTTCCCCCAACGCCAAGAACAGAAACTCCCCCACTGATCGTGCTTCTTCCTATCTCAAACAAACTCTCAAGTTTCTTATATGTCTCATTACTTACCGGTCTTTGTTTTAATAGTTTCAAAGTTGAGTAAATTGCAGACAAAGTATTCAAAATAAATTCATCTGCAGTCCATTTATCTTTAGTTGTTATTTCTTTAAAATGTGTAAAAAATCCTTTCTCGTAAGCAGAACTTCTTACCACATTCACAAAAGAGGTTTTTCCAACACCCACCTCTCCATAAACAAAGGTTCTTGAACCCCCTTTAGACCCGAGCATCCTACTCAATCTTTTAATATGTTCTCCACGACCTACAAACGAATCAAGAGGTATCGCACCTCCTTTTACAAGAAGAGGCAAAATTGAAAAGGGATTTTCGCTAACTCCATACAACTCCCAAACATCTTTTAAAAAATCATTATTAAGCATAGTTTTAATTATACATCTCAATATATAAACCTTTGTATAATTATAGATAAGCTTATAACAAATAGAAAGATTTATATAGTTATAGATATCGTGATAACTAAGACACTATAACTATGAGGATAACAAAATGAGCAACACAAAACCTACTAAATTTCTCCCAAACGAAAGAACCTAAGGAGGGGAAAAAATTTTACAAATAGGAGAGTCACAAATTTTAGACAAATTTAATTATTCAGTCTCAAGATATTCGAACAAAAAATATAAAGTTACCAACATAGATAATTATTTTTGTGAATGTCAAGATTTCCAAAGAAGATGAGGGGAAAATGGGCTTTATTGTAAACATATTAAAGCAACTATTTAGTAAAAAACAAAAGAAGAAAGATTTATATATTCTTGCCTATATATATTTATATAATATGAAAACAAGACTACATTACCCAACATTAGGTTCTATTTTAATGGTAGAAAAAACAATTAAAAAATATAGTCAAGAATTCGGGAAGTACCAACTCTGGAAAAAACTTCCAAAAAAAATGATGTATCAAACATTTCAAATTATTTTGGAATACTTACAAGACTCCGGAAAAATACTAATCGATAAAGATGGTTGTATAATCTGGGCTTACAATCCCCCAAAGAATTATAAAACTCTTAGGGAAAGATTTAATTATTTAAAATGAGAAAAATTTTAGTTGGTTTTATTTCTAAAAAAGTTAAAATAGTAAAAAATACTATCCCTACTAAAATATACTAATATCTACTAAATTAGTAGTGTTTATAAAGATAAAGTAGTAAAAAATACTAAATAGTAAAAAATGAAAATCCCTCAAACCCCAGAAAATTGGAGAAAGGTACTTGGAAGGGAAGGTGAAAAAATTTTCAAATTGTTAAATAAAAGAGGAATTCTAAACTTAATTACTGATTTTAATAAGAGGTATCTGCACTGGGATAAAGTAAGATATGAAAAAATGCCTAAGAATATTGAAGCAAAACATATTTGGATTTTAATGAAATTATTTCGTTCAGAGAAGTATTCTCCTTTAAAATTTGATGGATTCGATTTTAAATATACCCTCCTTCAATCGACCCAACAAAAACTGCACATCTTTGATAAAAATTCTGCAGGAAATTTAGAGATTGAAGACGGTTCATTATCAATGGGAGGAAAGAAAAAATTTATTATTAGTTCTCTTATGGAAGAAGCAATTGCTTCAAGTCAGTTAGAAGGGGCAGTAACAACAAGAAAGAAGGCAAAGGAAATGTTAAAACAAAATAGAAAACCTAAAACTTATAGTGAAAAAATGATCGTAAACGGTTATAAAACCTTAAAAATGATTCTTGAAAAAAAAACAGATGAATTAACTAAGGAAAGTTTACTTGAAATACAAAGATCAATAACAAAAGGAACTTTAGAGAATTCTAAAGATGAAGGAAGACTCAGAGATAATAACGAGGTAGTAGTTCCAGATAATATGGAAATAGAGAGGATATATCACACCCCTCCAGATTATAAAAAAATACCTGAACTTATGAATGAGTTATGTAAATTTGCAAATGAAGATTCTGATGAATTCATACACCCAATTATTAAAGGAATTATTTTGCACTTTTTGATTGGATATATTCATCCTTTTAATGATGGAAATGGAAGAACAGCAAGAGCAATATTCTATTGGTATGTTCTCTCAAGAGGTTACTGGTTATTTGAATATATGGCTGTTTCAAAAAAGATTCTGAATTCAAAAGTAAATTATGGAACAGCATATCTTTACACAGAAACAGATGAAAATGATTTAACTTATTTTATTGAGTTTAATATTAAAGTAATATCTGATGCATTGGAAGATATGAGGGAATACCTAAAAAGAAAACAAAAAGAACAAAGAAAAGCAATTAAGATAGTTGAGGGGCTTAAAAAAATTAATTTTAGGCAGGCAACTATTCTAAAAGATTTAATGGAAAATGAAAATAAAATTATCACAATTAAAGAAATACAAGGAACATATAACGTAGTTTATCAAACGGCAAGAAATGATTTATTATATTTATATAAATTAGGGTATATAACTATCAAAAAAATAAAGAACAAATTCTTTTTCATTTTTACAAACAAAAATCAAGAAACAATAAAAAAATGTATAAAAGAAGATTAACATTTTAATAAAAAATTTATTTTTTCAAAAGCACTAAATATCTTTCAGAACCGAGTTTAAAATCTTCAGAAATTAAAAGATTCTCTTTTAGAAAATCAAAAAGCCATTTTCTTTCTGTTCTAAATTTAGATTTTTTAGATAAACTTTTAGTCGGAAAACTTAAAATAATTCTATGAGAAATTTTAGACATTTCTAAAATTAACTTTTTAGAAAAATCTCTTTCCAAAATTTCCAAAGCATCTACAATTTTAAACATAAGAACAACTCTCGGTTTTTCAGTTTTCTTAATTATTTCTTTCAATTTCTCCAACTCAAAAAGACTCAAATGAACCGCCTTCGCCGAAAACTTATTTTCTTTAAAATAATCGTTCTGCATTTCAATAAATTGCCCGACCGCTTCAACCCCAACATAATTTATTTTCTTTTTCAAAAAAGGATAACTAAATCCATTAACCCCCGAGCCCAAATCTATAATAGTTTTATCTCCTCTGTTAAAAATTCTATCATAAAGTTCCTCGTAAAACGGTAATCGCTCCTTTGTCGAAATATGTTTCCTTAGAACTTTCAAAGACAAAAGAGATTTCTCCTCTTCTCTTTCCGCCTTCTTTCCTTTAAAAGAAAAAATACCCTTATAAAAAAAAGAAGAAAAAATCTTCCTAAGCAAAGCCCTCGTCAATTTTACTTTTTCTTTATCTGAAAGCTCTTTCTTAAACGAAATAAGAGAAGACGAGGTTGAGCTTCTTAAACTTCCGTGAGGCCTTGTTGTTCCAACTTTCTCGGACGACAAGGTTGAGCTTCTTAAACTTCCGTGAGGCCTTGTCAATTTTATCTCTTCCCCCTCCAAAAGACTCTTTTTAGAAATCTTATCCAGCACCCGCTCCACCAAATCTCTTGGAATTTCCCTAAACTCTTTTTTACTTTTTATTTTATTTATTAATTCTTCTCTCTTCATCATTAATCTTATCTCAAAGGATTTTAAACAACCCTGAACATAAAATAATTAAATCAAATTCCTTTTAAAATTCTATGCCAATTAACGCACATCCAGATTATCTCGCCGCAGAAAAAGAATATTCCGAAGCATCGACAAAAGAGGACAAAATTCTAACTCTAAAAAAAATGATTTCTCTCGCACCCGCCCATAAAAGCGCAGAAAAGTTAAGGAAAATGTTAACTCTGAGAAAGAAGAAATTAGAGAAAGAATTCTCAAAGAAAACGAAGTTCAAAAAAGAAGGAATAAAGAAGGGGGAAATGCAGGCGGTTCTTATAGGAAAGACAAACTCTGGAAAATCCTCAATTTTAAATCTCTTGACAAATTCTAACACAAATGTTAAGGAAACAAGATTCACAACGAAAAAACCAATTTTAGGAATTATGAACTATATGGACATACAAATTCAATTAATTGAAAACCCGGCAATCTCCTCTGAAGAATATCACAAAGGATTAACAAACGGGGCGGATGTTCTCCTTTTTCTCATAACTTCTTTAGAAGATTTAAAATTCCTAAAAGAAAAAAAATTCAAAAATTTAATAATCCTATTCAATAAATCCGACATTTTAAACGAGGCAGAAAGAAGGAAGGTTTCTGCAAATCTTCGGTCGAAAAAATTTAAATTTTTCTTAACTTCCAAAAAAGAAGAAAACTGGATTTTGGAATTTAAGAAAGAATTATTTAGAGAATTTAAAAAAATAAGAATCTACACTAAAGAACCAAAAAAGAAGAAATCAAAAAACCCCATCGTTATAAAAGAAAGTTCTTCTGTGAAAGACATAGCAAAAAAGTTATTTCGAAATTTAAAGGAAATCGAAGAGGTCAAACTCTGGGGCCCATCCTCCAAGTTCCAAGGACAAAAAGTCAAACTCACTCATCAATTAAAAGATTCTGACACTTTAGAATTCAAAATAAAGAAACATCAAAATCAATCATAAGCTTTCTTTTCCAAAATTTCCAAATCTTTTCTATATTTATTCAAAGGTTTCAAAAAATTAATAATCTCCTCGGAAAGAGCATTTTTCAAATCCAAGGGATGTAATTTTTTACTTACGAAATCTTTTTCTAAATCTTCATAACTCCTATAAACTAAATCCCCTCCGAATTTCGAAGGCCTCTTAATTATAAAATCTTCACCCTTATCTTTTTTAATAGTCATTAAAATATATTTTATGAAAGGAATAAGTCCATTATCTAAATCTCCTGAAACACAAGCCGCCCCCCTTATTTTTTCTTTTATTTCTTTCTCTGTATCCAAAAAACCAATCATAGAACTATCAATGGAGGCAGACATTTTTTTCCCGATTAATCCCGGAATCAAGGGATGTAAAATTTCAACATTCTTTTTAGAATCAATTTTCGGCAACAACTGACGCGCCAAAACAAAAATCTTTCTCTGATCTGAACCACCTAATTGAACATCTGTCTTCAGATATTTTTCATCGGCAATTTGAAGGAGGGGATAAAGAAGCCCGGATAATTTCGGATTCTCTTCCTGCTTAACAACCTCTGACCCGGCTTTTTGCGCATCGTGAACCGAAGAGAAAGTAGAGAGTTTAAGGAGATCTAAAAAATAATCTTTATTCAATTCTAAATCACTTCCTTTAACAAATTCTAATTCTTTAGTATCCTTGTTCATCAAACTTATAGCTAATGGAATTATTTTCTTATAATAATTGTAACGAGTTTCCAAAATTTTCCAGGGCGTCCTATCTAAAGAAGCATGGAGATCTGCGAGGAGAATCTTAACGTGAAACCCAGCTTTTAATAAATCTGCAATTTTCATAACAGAAAAAAGATAACCCAAATGCGGTTTCCCCGTCGTGGCAGTTCCCCAATAAGCAATCGGTTTAGTTTTCTCTTTCAAAAGTTTCTTCAATTCAGATTCTTCTAAAATCTCCGAAGTATTTCTCTTAACTAATTCTAATTTTTCTTCAAAATTCATAGAAATAAATAAAAAACTGTTTTAATAAATTTTTCTATGTTATTTGAAATCTTATTTTTCCTACTTTTGGGTATAACTGCTGGGACTTTCACCGGGCTCATCCCAGGAGTTCATGTAAATTTAATAAGTTTAATTTTATTATCCTTATCTGGAACAATTCTTTTAAAAGTAGACCCTATCAATCTTCTCGTTTTTTTAGCTTCAATGGCGACGACACACACTTTTTTAGATTTTATTCCTTCAATATTCCTCGGCGCACCAGACACTGACACAGAATTATCAACGCTTCCAGGTCATAATCTTTTAAAAGAAGGCAGAGGGTACGAAGCGGTTCTATTAACAATTTATGGAAGTATATCTGCTGTATTTGTTTTAATTCTCCTCACATTTCCGGCAATAGAAATTATAAAAAGATTTTATTCTTCGATAAGACTTCTAATTCCTTATATCTTAATCTTTGTTTCTATCTTCCTTATCTATTTGGAAAAAAATAAAGTTAGTTCAATCTTTATTTTTTCACTCTCCGGAATTCTTGGACTTTCTGTTTTAAACCTCAAAATAAATCATCCAATTGTCCCATTATTAATGGGGCTCTTCGGAGGTTCTGTAATTTTACAAAGTATAATAAATAAAACAGAGATTCCTGAACAAATAATCTCACGACCGAAAATAAAAATCTTTCGTCCGCTCCTCGGCGCAACACTTTCCGCACCGATTTGTTCTTTTCTTCCAGGATTTGGTAGCGGACAGGCCGCCGTGCTCGGATCCCTTGTTACAGACCGCAGAGGAGAAAATAATAAAGAGAATTTCTTATTTTTAGTCGGCGCAATAAATACCCTTGTTATGGGTTTTTCTTTCATAACTCTCTATGCAATTTCAAAGGCGAGAACAGGCGTCGCCACAGCAATGAAAACCCTAATCCAAAAGCCCTCTCTTAACGTTTTAATTTTGACTTTACTCGTCGTAATTCTCTCAGGGATTATTTCTTTTTTCTGGGCAATAAAACTCACAAAATTTTTCTCAAAAAATCTAAACAAAATAAATTATACTTCCATTTCTTATTTTATCCTCTTTTTTTTACTTCTGATAATTTATCTCCTCACTGGAATTATAGGAATTTTCATATTCTTAATCTCAACTCTCCTCGGATTATACACAACTTCTTTGAATGTCCGTCGAATAAATCTAATGAGTTGCCTTATCGTTCCAACAATAATTCTATTCCTAAAAATCTAATTAAAACCATTTTGCAATCGATTCCTGCCTCTCCAATTCTTTTCCAAAAATTCCTTCGATTGCTCTTTTTATTAAATCAAGATTCTGTTTCATATATGTAGAAAGATTGTATTGTTCTGCCAATTTTATTGAAGGCTCTAAATACTTTTTTATTCCCCCTTCATTTATTGTGAAAATTAATTTTCCTCCACACGCTGGACAAACTCCTGAAAGGGGAGGCCTTCGAACAATTTCATTACACGCAACACATCTAAAATTCTGAATAGAAAATTTTCTAAGATTACCTTTCAAATCTTTTAAGAAATGTTTATCAATAACTAATTCTGCGATATCTTTTTCATCTACCGACCTCAATTTTTCTGCAAGAATTAATTGGTGATCTAATTTATCCTGCATAGTCTCTAAGGTTTTATAACTCGAACAGCGAACCCCTTCATTCAAATCGTCCGTATCGTGAGTGAATCCCAGGCCCACAAATGGGTCCTTTCCTTCCTTCAAAACTTCTTTTATATCTCTAATTTTAACGGCCGAAGAATGCTCTCTTTTTTCTGCCTTTTCATATAATTCTAAAGGATATTCATTCACAACCTCAAAATCCAAAATCTGATCATCTACTTCTCCCGCATTTATTTTTGCATTTAAAACTAAAGGGGCATCCTGAGTTCCACCTCTGTGACTCGGAAGAAACTTTCTGGAGAAATTCAAAAGAACATCTCCTAAGAGCATTATCGCCGCCTCATCGCCATCACAGTCCCTTCTTATAGCCGCATGAATGTAAGGGGAAGCAAAAAGCCCCTGTGTCTTAGAATTGCCTATAAACCTACATATAACTCCCGCGCAATTGTGAGGAGCCATACAAACTCCCAACTGCCCAATTAAATCCTCTTTCTTTTTAAAAGAATAAAATGGCTTCATCTTGTAAAATTTGACTAATTCTTCATCAACAAAATTCGCAACATTCGTAAAAACCTCTTCAGCCCCCAACTCAACACCATCATAAGAAGGAAGAATTATGTCGTGAGGCATAATTTCTAAAATCTGATTCTCGTTCTCCAAAGGCATTCCCTTATAATCCTCAGTGTATCCCAAACTCTTCAACTTTTCAATACTCACAAAAATTTCCTTCGGCTTAAAATAAACTATCGGAAGTTCTGTTGCATCAAATCTTATAGTTCCGTCTTTATTCACCTGAAGATTATGTTTTGCCCTCAAAATACCTTTAGAAAGATTCTCCAAATTTTTATCCGAAGAAAACATTCCCCGAACACCCTTTATTAAAGGAGGAACTTCTGCCTGCCGAAACCCGATTGCCTTCTTCGCACTATCAAAAAAATGTTTCGGATCAATAGTTTTAAACATAAATTTTCTACCTTCTTTTTCAGATATTTTTTTAAAGGATTTCTCTTTCGTTTCTGGAAAATAAAATTCTTCTTTAGTTTTATTCCCACAATCTTCGCACCGATTATAGACTGTCTCCTTTTTACAAACTTCACAATAGAAAAGAGGAAAATTGTTCTTTATCTTACCAACAAGACAAGCTTCTTGAACGCTCCTTAATCTTCCACCTTCAGAACCGACCGGAAATAAAACATTCGGACTTCCCTTCAATTTTCTTAATTTAGATTTTTCCGGTCTTCCCATTCTCGCACCAATAAAATCTCCGGCTTTATCTTTAATTATAAAAGGAGATAAAGAATTAATTAATTTAAGAACATCCTCTTCAGAATCAAAAACCTCTTTTTTAATTTTTTCAACTTCTTCTTTCAAAGAAAAGTTCTCTTTTTTAGAATCAATTCCTAAATTTAAAAGAAGTGCCCTACTTTCAAGCTCTTTTAAAATTAAACTTCCCTTCGAAATATCTTGCTCTATTCCTAAAAGTTCAAGTGCTCTTTTTCCATTAGAAAATTTTTCTATTTCTTCTAAACCCCATGGAAAAACTAAAGAGTTTTCAAATTTTGAAATAGATAAAAAATCTAAAAGTGCTAAAAATTGTTTTTTAGATATTTGAGTCCAATAGAAAATATAATTCGGATGTAAGGGAATTTTATATTTTTGCGAAAGTTTTTTTGCTTTTTCTAAACTTATGTTGAAATAATCTATTTTCCTTTCTTCCTCTGATTTTTTCCTTAATTCCAAGGCCCACCATTCTTCCACAAAACCAGGTTTTATCAATTCGGCATTTCTATTTACAAGATCACTAAAAGGAAAAAGAACATCTCCTAAATAAATTATCTCTTCTACTTTTTTGTAAGCCGCCTTTGCTTCTTTCACACTTTTCAATTTCTTGACAGTTCCATCTTTAAATTTAACAATTGGGCCTTCAATAGTATCACAAGAAGTAATCGCAATCCCTTTCGTCGGTTTCTCTATTTTTAATTGAGTTCCAATCGCAATGAAACCATCTGTTATAGCCATCGTCGCAGGATGAACTGATGCTGCACTAAAACCAGAAATTCTCCCCCTACCATATCTAAATCTGAATCCTCCCGACCTCGAAGGTTGCCCAAACATAGGTCTTCCGGCAACCAAATCTTTCATATAAGTTGGAGTGCTGTCTTTTTTTCCTGCTGTTTTCTTCTCATGAATTTTCAAATATTCATCTATGAAATCAAACCCCGTCGATTTTATTCCTTTATTCTTTGCCTGTTTTAGTAATCGATATCCTTTCGCAGCTTTTTGAGCAAGACCCTCTGCAAAAACCAAACAAAAACCACTCCTAATGAAATTTGTTTTGACCCTCTCCAAATCTTTATAATTAGAAACCTCTATTTTTTCGGAAGGTTCTCCAGAGATTTGTATTGGTAAATTTCTCGCTAAAAAATCAACTTCTTCTTCCGTCGGATGATATTGTAAATTGGTCACCCTTTGATGATAATCTTCTAATTCTGTAAAAACCCTCTTGACTTCATCCTCTGTTGGATCATACTTAGCGAAACCAAAAAACTCCCTCAAATAATCTATTAACATTAAAACTACGCAACTCGCAGTTGTACCTGCAGAACGAATCGGCCCGGAAAAATTAGCAATGAAATAATCTTTTCCATCTTTCGTTTTTCCTAATTCCAAACCCGTGAATCCCTCAATTGGACTTGAAACAACCGCAAGAGTTTCATAAGCAAAAGCGACTCTAATCCCGGCGTCTATAGACTCTACTAAACTGGAGAATTTACAGAATTTTTGCTTAGCGACCTCTTCGGCAATATGAAAAGCAACATTAACATCTAATTTACCATATTCTTTTTCTAACTCAAGAATTCTTTTATCAATTCCAGATCCTTTCACTTGCGGATACACCGTCGCAATTAGGCCAACAATTTTCTCCGCCATAGACATTGCAAGAGGCGTCTCAACTTCTTCAGAGGGATCTAATCCTTTCTTCCTCGCCTCGCCCGCAATTTCATAGACTGACCTAACTTCTTTTTCTAACCTTTTAAAATATTCTTCTGTTTTCATTTTAATATTTTTCATAAAAAATATTTTCTTCCTCAAAACCAAGTTTCAGAGCCAAACTTTTGACATCCTCGACCATTTCTAAAATTCCACAAAGATACAATTGCTTTTTTTTATTCGGGGTTTTGGTCTTCTCATATTCTTTTTTTAAAAAAACTTCAACATGTCCTTTTTCTCCTTTCCATTTTTCAGAAGGACGACTCAAAACAATAGTATATTTAAAATTTTTATATTTCTTCTCTAAACCCTCAAAATATTTTCTATATATAATTTCTTCTTCACTTCTTTCTCCAAAAATCAAATGAACTTTCTTTTTTATTCCCTTATTAAATGCCTGATCAATCATCGCCCTCAAAGGTGCAATACCCGTTCCGGTAGCTACAAAAACTAAATCCTTTTCTATCGATTTTAAACTAAGATTCCCAAAGGGACCCATAAACTTCAACTTCGCGCCTTTTTTTAACTCATTCAATTGAGAAGTCATCTTTCCATTTATCATTTTAATACAGACTTCATTAAAAGTTTTATGTGGAATCAAAGAATAAGATCTTGAAATCATTGAATCTCCCGAACCAATTAACAAAGTAATATATTGTCCAGGCTCATATTCCAAGGTCCCCAAAGGAAATTGAAACAATTTGACCGTCGGAGTTTCCTGAACAATCGCTTTTATTTTTAGAATATTATTTTTTTTCATTTTATTGTATTAAAATCTTTTCTGTTTTTAAAGAAACTCTTTTCTCAAATTCTAATTCTTTTTTATATTTATCAGAAATTTCATATAAAGGAACCAAATTACCTTTAAATAATACTTGAGGATTAATATATCTAAACTTTTTTTTCAAAAAAATCCCTTCTGGACTTTCACGAATATTAAACCCATTCTTCAAAAGATTTAATTTCTCCTTAATCTTCTTACCTCCTTTTTTTTCTAATTTTTTTAAGATAAAATAATCTTCACTTTTTTTTAATTCGTTTAAAGAAATAATTTTATCTTCTAAAGCTTGTTTCAAAATCTCCGATAAAATATAATACCTTGCCCTTGCTTCATTTCCCCCCCAATGTTCTTTTTGAAGCTCTAAAAAATTCTCAGCAAAAATTTCTGCTTTTTGTTTAGATTTAAAAAAAATTTTATCATCCATAACAGACAAATCAGAAAAGATTTTATAGACTTCTCCTCCATTTAAATTACGTTCTCTTAAAGAATAATCAATTCTGTCTGCACACAAATCAGGAATCTGTTTTTCTAAAAGAGGAAATGTTTCTATGTCTGCTATTTTTCTGTAATCGAAATAATATTTCTCTAAAATCTTTGGGAGTTCAGAATTTTCTATAAAATCCAGGTGAATTTCATCTTGATAATTTTCTTTTGTTGGATCTCCAAGAACCCAATCTATAACATGTGAAAAGGCAGTATGTGAAACATCATGCAACAAACCAGCAATTTGCTCTTCCATTCTTGCGCCAAGTCTTCTCAACAAAATAAGAACTCCAACTGAATGCTCATATCTTGAAAAGCTTTTTTTATGATAATATTCTTGGGGCATTCCAAATTGAGAAACGCCTTTCAATCTTAATAAAGAAGGAGAAAGAATTAATTCTTTTAATACGGGCTCTTCTATTTCCTCAACCCCATAAACTTTATCGTTTATTCTCATCTTTCTCCTCAAAATCTAAAATTCTTATCTTTCTTGTTTTAAGATTGAATATAGGAATTTTGCAATGATCTGGTTCGTTTCCAAATTTTTCTTGATAAGATGTTTTGGATTCCCATGAAGAACCTGAAATAACCAAGATATTATTATAATAACTTACCCCACTTTTATGGGTATGACCTGAAAAAAATATATCAGGAATTTCATAAATGATATTTGATTCTTTTTCTAAAGGAAAATACTGAGCCGAGCCAGCAGTTGGAGAAAGATGTCTATTTTTTAAAATTTCTTCCATTATTTTATTTGGAAAATTCATCGCCTTCATTAAAGATAATCTTGGAATATTATTGGCAAAAAAAGGAAAAGAAAATCCATGATAACTGAGAATATCAAATCCTGAAAAATCTTTAGTACACCCGAGATTTATTGTCGAGGGATTTCCTACCATAATTACATTTTTTAAATTATAAATTGGCCAGGAATATTTCTCATCAAACAAAGGTTGTGGTTCCATTAAAGAAACTCCGTCGTGATTACCCGGAGAAATTATAATTTTTATGTCCCCCCTTATTTTCTCAAGAAAGCCCGCCAGCCCTAAAAATTGTTTTTCTAAATCTTTTATCTCTAAATCTTCTTCTTGATTTGGATAAACTCCAACCCCTGCAACTAAATCTCCTCCAATAAATAAATATTTTATCTTATCACTCTTTAAATTAGAATTTTTATTATTTAAAAAATCTATAAAATTAGAAAATTCTCCTTTGAGAAATTTTTTACTTCCAAAATGTAAATCACTTATGAAAGCAACTTCTTCATCCAATTTGGAAAACTTTCTTTCATCCAAAAAAGAATCTGGGAAAAAAAGTTCATTTACAAAAAAAACTTTTCTATTACCTGAACCTTTAATTGCAATAACAGAATCTAAAGAAACTTCTTCTGCAATCTTAAACAAATCTTTTTTCCCTTTATTAATTATCAAATTTACTCTTCCAGTCAAATCTTCTATAGTCAGAAGAAGATTTCCCATCTTTGTCTTTCTTTTATTATAGACCATTCCAATCAAAGAAGCCCCTCTGTTATTGTTCAATTTATCTATTGAAATAATATTCTTTAAAGTCGGACGATTTAAAAAAAGTTCTTTAAAAAAATTAAACCTCCCTCGATACATCTTAACAAAATCTTTAACACCTAATCCTTTTTTTGGTTCTCTATTAAAAAAACTAACTTTTAATTGTGAGCTCAAGTTTCCTTTTTTTTGAAAATCTTCTTTATTAATTTCTTTATCTTTAATCTTGTTATAATTCAATTTTTGAGATTCACTATCTTTTTCTTCCGATTCACTTAAACCTAAAGAGGTGGAACTCTTGGTTCCTTCCGATTCACTTAAACCTAAAGAGGTGGAACTCTTGGTTCCTTCCGATTC
>VAPE01033026.1_pt1 | contig 20241 bp, 13 predicted proteins | sample 3393911 | NCBI WGS metagenome assembly VAPE01 (sample SAMN08290436, study PRJNA428436) | hydrothermal vent metagenome | isolation source: Deep-sea hydrothermal vent chimney | place: Atlantic Ocean: South-mid Altantic Ridge
TAAGCGGGTTTTGGAACGACATGAACGAATTTTCCGTTTGGGGAAGAGAGGTGCCTCCCATACTCCAAATGGATTGGGAAGGGAAAGGAGCCTCCTACATGGAAGGGAAAAACGTTTATGGTATGGAGATGGCCCGCGCCACATACGAAGGTGCCAGAAAGCTTATGCAAAACCGGAGACCACTGGTATTGACAAGAGCCGGTTATGCCGGGTTGCAGCGATATACAGCTATTTGGACAGGAGACAATCAGGCTACAGACAAACACATGTTGCTGGGAATAAGACTGGTAAACAGCTTTGGGCTGTCGGGGGTGCCTTTTGCAGGATATGACGTTGGAGGTTTTAATGGTGATGCCACACCAGCATTATATGCCCGCTGGGTGAGCATCGGTACCTTTGCCCCTTTTTTCAGAGTACATTCTGCTATTTTTACCAAACGTTCAGAACCCTGGTCCTACGGCGTAGCCACACAGGTGCTCGCAACTCGTTTTATCCAGCTTCGTTATCATTTGCTACCCTACATTTATGCAGCTTTTTACGAAGCCTCACAGACGGGAATGCCCGTACAACGAAGTTTGAGCATTGATTATGCTTCCGACCGGAAAATCTACGACAAAAAGTTCGATAACCAATATATGTTTGGCCCGGCATTTCTTATTATTCCGGCAAAAAGTGAGCAAATGGCCGTAGATGCTTATTTACCCAAAGGGAAATGGTATTCCTTTTATGATGATAGTGTATTTAACGGCAGCAGAGAAATGCTAACCCCAAGCCCATTGGATAAACTTCCTGTTTTCGTGAAAGCCGGTGCTATTATTCCGGTTCAGAAACTAATTCAAAATACGGGAGAAAATCCGGGAGACACTCTTGAAATTCACGTTTACCAAGGGGAAACCGGAAACAACTTTATTTATTACGAAGATGATGGAAATACATACAACTACGAAAACGGTGTTTTTTATAAACGAAAAATACAATATGATGACATCAACAGAAAAGTTGTCATGGAAAAGCCGTCCGGGAAGTATATTTCACGTTTCAAAGTCCTACGTTTTGTATTTCACGGCTTTCGAGGTGAAATGAAATCTCTCCGGGTAAACGGAAAGCCGATTAAGTTGCATACGAAACCCACAGATTTGTTTTTAAAGTCATATCAACAGTCAGACAAAGAACTGTTGTCGGTAACGGTAGCCAACGTTCCTCAACAAATAATCCTAAAATGGTAAAATTTTAACTGTCATGAGAAATAAAATTTTTTCAATATTTTCGCCGGCTTTATTGATGGCTTTTATTATGAGCTGCAGCTTTGCCTTCGGACAAAATTCAACAAGAAAAAAAATGGAGAACAACGAAATAAGCAGACATGTGGCCTGGAGCCTCAATGCGAACATATACGAGGTAAATATCCGGCAATATACGCCTGAAGGGACTTTTAAAGCTTTTCAGCAACATTTGGGACGACTACAAAAAATGGGAGTGGATATTTTGTGGCTTATGCCCATCAATCCCATTGGGAAGAAAAACCGGAAAGGCAGTCTGGGAAGCTACTATGCCGTGCAAAACTACGAAGCGGTAAACCCCAATTTCGGTACACTTGACGACCTGAAATCGCTGGTGAAAGAGGCTCATGCAAAAGGGATGCATGTTATCCTCGACTGGGTAGCCAACCACACGGCCTGGGACAATGTATGGGTAAAAGAGCATTCTGATTGGTATAAAAAAGACAAAAACGGAAATTTTGTTTCGCCTTATGACTGGACAGACGTTATATCGTTGAATTACAATAATAAAGACTTGCGTGAAGCTATGATAAACGCCATGATATACTGGGTAAAAGATGTCAACGTGGACGGTTTCAGATGTGATGTAGCCGGTATGGTTCCCGTTGACTTCTGGAATGAAGCACGCACAGCCCTCGACAAGGTGAAACCAGTTTTTATGCTTGCCGAAGATGAAGACAGCGTAGCTTTGGTAAAATATGCTTTCGACATGAACTATGCCTGGAAAATGCTTCACCTGATGAACGACATCGCCAAGGGAAAGAAAAAAGCCTCCGACATTTGGGCATACCTGAAATGGAACGATGAAACTTTCTCTCCGGATGTGTACCGAATGTATTTCACCAGCAACCACGACGAAAATTCATGGAACGGAACAGCGCTTGAACGTCTTGGAGAAGCTTTTAAAGTTTTTACGGTTTTCGACTACACCATTCCGGGAATGCCCTTGACATATAGCGGACAGGAAGCCGGCAACAACAAACGGTTGCGCTTTTTTGAAAAGGACACCATCAACTGGGATAAGCTCCCCTATGCACCGTTTTACACAAAACTGAATCATCTAAAAAAAACAAATCCCGTACTGGAAAACGGAGAAGCAGGAGCCAAACTCATACCGCTTTCCGAAAGTGTTGACGATAATATTTTTGCTTTTTACCGTGAAAAAGACGGAAAACAACTGGTTGTAATCCTTAATTTCAGCGATAAACCAGATGCTTTTACTGTAAACAACGGGCACATAAAAGGCAATTATCACAATATTTTCGACAATCACGATATTGACATCCATAACAACTGGATTTTTAAACTTCCGGCATGGGGCTATGTCGTTATGGAAAAGTAAAATAGTTGACCATAGAGGCTAAAAATCAGATAGCCGGAACATAAGGTTTCTATTTCTATCATGAGAAAACTTTTGTTGATTTGCTTAAAAAAATAGCTTATTTTCGTAAGCTCTTAAAAGACGTATGAAAAAACAGGTTACCATAAAAGATATTGCCGAGAAACTGGGCTGCTCAGTATCAACTGTTTCACGCGCATTAAAGGATCATCCCGACATCAGCATAAAGACCCGTGAAGCGGTTAAAGAGCTGGCTAAACTATTGGGATACAAGCCAAACCGTATTGCACTAAACCTGAAAAACAGCAAAACATACACCATTGGGTTGTTGGTTCCCGAGACACAACACTATTTCTTTTCCACTATCATCAACGGCATAGAAGAGGTGGCTTACGAAAACAACTATAATGTGATGGTGTTTCAATCCAACGAAAAATATATGCGGGAGGTATTAAACATCCAAGCTCTATTGGCAAATAGGGTAGATGGTGTACTGGTATCTTTTGCCAAAGAGACTCATGATTTTTCCCATTTTCAGCAGATTATCGACAACGAAATTCCGCTGGTATTTTTTGACCGTATCAACAAAAATTTACATGCCGACACTGTTTCTGTGGACGATTACCACGGCGCTTTTCATGCAGTGAATTATCTTATTGGAAAAGGATGCAAGCGTATTGCCATTTATTCTGCTCCGCAACATTTGCTTCTTGGCCGAAATCGTTTGAAAGGTTACAGAGAGGCATTGGAAAAGCACGGAATTCCTTTCAGTAAGGATTTGGTTTATTCCTGCGACACCTATCAGGATGCCATTAAGATATCTCGTAGTATTTTCAAGAAAAAAGACTTTCCTGACGGACTTTTTGCCGTAAACGACATGACCGCCTTAGGAGCCATGAAAGCAGCGCGAAAACTCGGAGTTTCCATCCCCAAAGATCTCAAAGTCATCGGCTTTGAAAACAGCCTGAGTTCTTCCATTTGTGACCCTGAACTGACCACAGTGGACCAGTTTGGTTTTGAAATGGGAAAAAAGGCCGCCAGGCTTTTGTTGAAACGTATTGAACAGGATACTTTCAACTTCACTCCCGAACATCTCCTTATCAAAACCCAACTCATCGAAAGAGGTACCTGCTAAGCATTTTTTGACGTTTTACAGGTAGATTCCGGTATTCAATTTGCAGAAATTTATCCTTTTCTATTTAATTTCTCGTCCTCTTAGGAAATTTTCTAAGGGAAACCCTGAGATGAGAAACAGTTTTGCAAACGTTTTAAATGGTTAAAAATCAGTATCTGGTCTTGCTGCTCTAAGAAAAACACGTATGTACTTAGTCAGAAATGTAAAATTCCCCTTTTTTTGGTTGATATTTACAAAGTGTTTTCGAGGTGGAGACCTTGAACACATCGCTCGCAAACTGATGATAAAGTTTTGAAGCAGTTTGCAGAGAGATAAGCTGTAATTGTCCATTCAAAAAGCCCTGGTTTTGCCGGGGTTTTTTGTTTTGTACCTTTCTGCTCTGGGGACACTCATCATAAACCATTAGAAAAAACCGGGGGATACTCGCCCCCATTATGCTTACATGCCTGCCTCGCTGGCTCCCTTTCAAATAATAATATGCCTGTTCAAACGAAATCTGAATTATCAAGCCTAAAAGTCAGTTTCATATTTTCCCTACCTTTGCTCGCTTTTTTGATTAAAAATTCTATGAAAAATATTGTATTAATTACGGGAGCTACAAGTGGAATTGGTCTTGCTTGTGCCAAAAAATTTGCCGGAAACGGTCATGACCTTATTATCACCGGACGACGCAATGACAGACTGAATAAAATTTCAGAACAGCTGGAACAGGACTATTCCGTAAAAGTGCTTACCCTCAACTTTGATGTGAGAGATAACGGAGCCGTAAAAAATGCGCTGACAAACTTACCTGAAGAATGGTCGAAAATCGATATCCTGATTAACAATGCAGGCCTTGCCGTTGGAATGAGTACTGTCCAAAACGGAGAAATCGATGACTGGGAACGTATGATTGACACCAACATAAAAGGCCTCCTTTATGTTACGCGTGCCGTATTGCCCGGAATGACGGAACGAAGAAAAGGTCACGTCATAAATATCGGTTCCGTTGCCGGAAAAGAGGTCTATCCTTTCGGAAATGTCTATTGTGCCACAAAACACGCCGTTGATGCGCTGACCAAAGGCATCCGTATTGACACCGTAAAACAGGGTATAAAAGTTACGCAGATTGCCCCCGGTGCCGTAGAAACAGAATTCTCGGTGGTACGTTTTAAAGGTGATGAAAACAGAGCCCACAGTGTTTACAAAGGTTTTGAACCCTTACACCCCGAAGACATTGCCACGGTAGCCTATTTTGCCACCACGCTACCTGCCCATGCTAACATTAACGATCTGGTCATTATGCCTACTGCCCAGGCTAGTGCAACAATCCTAAACAAAGAATAGAGCTTGCCATTACTGCAAATTTTTTCAACCAAAACTAAAACCATGGAGATTAAACGTCTTTTCGATATTCTTCCCTATTACGAAACTTCTTTCAAACCCAAAGAGGATGTACTGGCAGGAAAAGAAAATGGAGAATGGGTAAAATATGATATTAAAACCATTCGCGAACTATCCGACAGCATCAGCCACGGGCTACTAAAGCTTGGCGTAAAAAAAGGCGATAAGATTGCCACTATCTCTCCCAACTGTCCTGAGTGGAATATCCTTGACATGGCCATACTTCAGATTGGTGCTATTCACGTACCAATTTATCCTACCATCAGCGAAAACGACTACCGTTTTATTTTAAAACATTCAGAAGTTAAATATATTTTCGTTTCAGGGCGGGAACTCTTTCGGAAAATCAAACACATCGTACCGGATACGCCTAATGTTAAAGGCGTTTACACATTCAAAGATTTTGCAGATATGCCTCATTTGCAGGAGCTTATTGATTTAGGGAAGAAGAACGCAGAGCCTGAAATTTTGGAAAAAGTCAAAGCCGGAATACGGCCGGAAGAGGTGGCCACCATAATTTACACATCGGGGACGACCGGTAATCCCAAAGGGGTCATGCTTTCGCACGAGAACATTCTGAACAACGTGATGAACCTGTATCACGTGTTTCCGGTTGACGAAACATCACGAGTGGTGAGTTACCTCCCTCTTTGCCATGTTTACGAGCGCACAAATATTTATATCTTACTTTATCTTGGCGTTTCCATCTATTATGCCGAAAATATGGCCACCATCGCACAGAATATTCAGGAAATAAAGCCGCATATTCTTACCACCGTTCCCCGTTTACTGGAAAAAGTTTACGATAAGATACTGGCAAAAGGGAGAGACCTGAAGCCAGTTCCCCGATGGTTATTTTTCAGGGCGGTAGCTTTGGGTGACCAGTTTGAATATGGTATCAAAAATCCGGCTTTTCACATCAAGCGAAAATTTTTCGATAAGCTTATCTACGTCAAATGGCGGGAAGCTCTCGGTGGGAATATGCGCGTCGTAGTTTCCGGTGGCGCTGCCATCCAGCCACGTCTGATTAAAGTATTCAACACTGCAGGCATCCCACTGCTGGAAGGTTACGGCATGACCGAAACTTCTCCGGTGATAGCCCTCAACACTTTCAATCCGGGCGAAAGCAAGGTGGGGACAGTGGGAGTTCCGCTAAAAAACCTTCAGGTTAAAACCTCCGAACAAGGTGAAATTCTCGTCAAAGGCAACAGCGTTATGGTTGGCTACTTCAAAAATCCGGAACTTACCAAAGAAACAGTAACCGATGGATGGATGCATACCGGTGACCGTGGCGTGATTGATGAAAACGGCTTACTGAAAATCACCGGCCGGGTGAAAGAAATATTTAAAACTTCCATGGGCAAATATATCTCTCCCCAGCTGATTGAAAATAAGTTTAAAGAATCCCCTTTTATTGATCAAATGATTGTCATCGGTGAAAACCAGAAGTTTGCTGCAGCTCTGATTGTCCCCGATTTTGAATACCTGAAAAGCTGGTGTGGCGAAAAAGACCTCCCTTTTAGCGAAAACAAATCCGCCATTCTTCAAAAGGAGATCATTGCTCGTTTCAAGAAAGAGGTAAGTGCCTATAACCAGTATTTTGGTGATACGGAAAAAATTAAAAAATTTGAATTACTCGATCATGAATGGACCATCGAAACAGGCGAAATAACAGCTAATCTCAAATTGAAGCGAGCCTATATTCATAAAAAATACTCGGCGACCATAAACCACATATTCAAGAATTAAAAAGGACTGCTCAGGAGACAACCCTAAACACCCATTCTTTCAGGGGATCGTACGAGGTGGTATCGGTAGCGCCAAAGCCCTTGCTTTTTAAGTCCAATTCACGAATACCCGAAATAATCTCCTTAACCTTGGCAGGGCTGAAATTTTGGACAGCTACCCGATAATCATCCACAAAAAAAGGAGAAATACCCAGCTTTGCCGCAATAGTATTTTTGTTTTCATTTTTCAGCTGATGATACAAGAGTACTTTCATGAAATAAGCGTATAGCAAGACATTCACCATCTGCAAAGGGTTTTGTTTGGGGTTGGCTTCAAAATACTGAATGATACGCAACGCATGAAAAATATCTCTTTTGCCCAGCGCCTTTTGGAGTTCAAAAACGTTAAAGTCTTTGCTAATTCCAATATAGCGTTCAATCAGGTCTTCGGTAATGGCCTGCCCAGGCTGCAAATTGATGGTCAACTTATTCAACTCATTGTTAATTCGGGCAAGGTCTGTTCCAAGAAACTCAGACAGGAGCATTTCCGACTTAGGCGTAATAGTGTGTCCCAGCATATGTACCCGCTCCGAAATCCAGGCCGGAATTTTATTATCATAAACCCGTGTAGATTCAAAAAGTACCACCTTTTTTGACTTACTCAGTCTTTTATAAAGTGTTCTTCGCCTGTCTAACTTCCTGTATTTATAGTTGATAATCAGAATAGTTGTCTCCGACGGGTTATCAAAATAGTCTGTCAGCGCATCAAAATTCTGAATATTTTGGGCTTCTTTCACGATAATCAACTGATAGTCGCCCATCATGGGAAAACGACGCGACAAATCGACAACATCACGAGCCGTTACATCCAGTCCGTAAACGATAGTCTGGTTAAACTCTCTGGATGCTTCATCCAACACATTTTTCTCCATGAAGCCGGTCAGCTCATCGATATAAAAAGGTTCTTCCCCGTAAAAAAAATAAACAGGGCTATAGATTTTCTTTTTTAAATTATCAAATATCTCGCTAGCATTCAACGTGCTTAAAATCTTAAATGTTTAACGGTAAGGCCTTTGTTTATGAGTTGTTCCAGCGATTTAATCCCGATTTTAACATGCATTTCCACAAACTGTTCATTCACTTTACGGTCACTTTCGGAAGTTTTTATCCCTTCGGGAATCATGGGCTGGTCGGTAACGAGCAACAGTGCGCCGGTAGGTATTTTGTTAGCAAAGCCCACCATAAAAATCGTAGCAGTTTCCATATCGATAGCCATACTCCGTGTTTTACGCAGCAACTTCTTAAATTTCTGATCATGTTCCCAAACCCTGCGGTTGGTAGTAAAAACAGTACCTGTCCAGTAATCACGTGAGAAATCGCGGATAGCAGTAGAGATGGCTTTCTGAAGGTTAAATGCAGGTAAGGCAGGTACTTTTGAAGGGAAATAATCGTTGGAAGTACCTTCACCCCTAATGGCAGCTATCGGTAATATTAAATCGCCCACTGAGTTTTTCTTTTTCAAGCCGCCACATTTCCCGAGAAACAAAACAGCTTTGGGCTGTATTGCCGAAAGTAAGTCCATGATGGTAGCAGCATTGGCGCTTCCTATCCCAAAATTAATCATGGTGATATCGCCGGAGGTTACGGCCCTCATCGGTCGGCTTTTATCATATATCTCCACATTGTGCCATTGTGCAAACAACTGCATGTACTGGTTAAAATTTGTCAACAGGATATATTTCCCAAATTTTTCAAGGGGCATACCCGTATATCGCGGTAACCAGTCTTTTACAATCTCTCCTTTTGTCTTCATTTATTCTGTTTCATGCAAAAATAATCATTATCTCCAATTTCCGGCCTGTTTTTATACCCGAATACATACAAAAAAAGCCCGGCAAATACCGGGCTTTTTATATTTTCTTCATCCGTTAGTTCTCTACCTGCGGAGGCATTACGCTTACATACGAGCGGTTATTTTTTCTTTTGCGGAATTCCACGATACCATCTCTCAAGGCAAAAAGTGTATGATCTTTCCCCATTCCCACATTCAACCCCGGGTGATGAACAGTTCCCCGCTGACGAACGATAATGTTGCCTGCGTTGATAATCTGCCCGCCAAAGATTTTCACTCCTAATCTTTTACTTTCCGATTCGCGTCCGTTATGGGAGCTCCCCATTCCTTTTTTATGAGCCATTTTCTAAGTTTTTTGCGTTATAAAGTAATTTTCTCAATCAGTACTTTACTCAGGTCCTGACGATGTCCGGACTCTTTCTGATAGCCTTTTCTTCTTTTTTTCTTGAAGACTTTCACTTTATCCGCCCTTACGTGAGCCAGAATTTTTACATTTACTTTTGCACCATCCACGTTGGGAGTCCCCACGTTTATTTTGCCTTCATCTTCCACCAGCAGAACCTGATCGAATTCTACATTGGCACCTTCTTCACCTTCAAGTCTGTGAACAAAAATCTCCTGACCCTGCTCAATCTTAAACTGCTGTCCGGCTATGTTAACAATTACGTACATTCTGATTTATCTTTTTTACTGTCAAAATTGGAGGTGCAAAAATACTAAAAAAATCTAATTAACAAATCATTGTTATTTATTTTTTACAAAATAATTCTGTTGCCCCGGTTTTATTTTTAATCGTGGTTTGGCATTGACCAGAAATACACCACCAAGAATTAGCATCATCCAAAAGAAATATACCACGGTAAACCGTTCTCCATCCAATACTCCCCACATAATAGCCACAATGGGAATGATGTACGTAACAGAAGAAGCAAATACCGGACTACTCATTTTAATCAGCTTATTAAAGGCAATAAGGGCCAAACCCGTGCCTACAACGGACAAAATAGCGAGATAGCCCATTCCTTCCCAAACATCGGGATGGGTCCACAGCAAATTGGGGATACGGGTAAAGAACAGCACCCAAATTAAAGTTGGAATACCGATATAGAAAAAAGTCATCACAGTAATTTGCATCGAATTAAGTCCGGAGAAATATCTCTTCACCAGGTTGACGTTTATGGCATAGCAAACCGAGGCTATCACCACAAGAAAGGAATACCAGAAGTCTCCGCCCAAATGATTGCCTGAGCTAGAAATCATTAATCCGACGGCACCGACCAGCCCGACAAAAACCCCCAGCACATTAATCCATCGCGTTTTGAAACCGAAAAAGGCCATGCCCAGAAGCAAAGTGAAAAGAGGGGTCAGTGAGTTTAGCGTTCCTGCCAGCCCACTTTCGATACGCGTTTCGGCAATGGCAAACAGCAGTGCCGGAATCACACTACCAATAATTCCTGAAATAAAAAGAGGCCAGAAATATTTCCGGTCAATTTTTTTGATGTATTTAAACGAAAATGGCAACAAAAACAGAAAGGTAAGAACCACCCGCAACAAGCCCACCTCCGTTCCGGAAAAAGAGAGAAGTGCACGCTTCATAAGGATAAAAGAGCTTCCCCACGTCAGCATTAAGCTAAAGAGAATAAGCCACGATATCCACTGTTGTCTTGGTTGATGTTCCATATGCATATGAGTGGGCAAAAGTAAAATAATCTACAACTTGAGAATTCTAAACTAAATTACATCTTGTTCATACAATTGCTTCCTGAAAGAAAGGAATTACGAGAAGTCTCCATGAGCTGCAACTCACACGAATCCCGTTCTACACAAGGAAATCTACAAATTTTAGCATCAATGTCAAAACCCAGGTTCAAAACCTTGTTGCAATCGTTTGCAAACACATATATTACCCGGGAGAACCCCTTTGCAAACCTTCTATTATCAGCACGCAAGCCATTGGTTGTCAACGTTTATTAATTTTACACAAAGTTAGTGTTAAACTTTCTTAAAAAAGATTAACATATACTATACGAAAATCCGTTAATTTTGTTGAAAATCATGTTGATTACTTGTTTAACAGTAAAAAAAACAGCAAGTATATTAATTAATGTAAACGCTGAAATCTTTATCTAAAGGTAACTTTGGAAAAGTCAGCCGGTCAAAAATTAATTTTAATTTAAAAACAACAAAGAGTTTTAATTAAAAAAAACACATTATGCTAAAAAAGTTTTTTACAAGTACTGCTATGTTGGTGCTCCTGCTTATTTGGGGTATATCAACAGCGATGGCTCAGAGCGGAACAGTTCGTGGTACCATTGTAGATGCGGCTAACGGTTCGCCGTTGCCCGGAGCAACAGTTCAGGTCAAAGGAACCACCTCCGGAACGGTTACCAATTTGGATGGAAAGTACAGTATTCAGGTGAACGGAAGTGCCGTCTTGGTGTTCTCCTATGTTGGCTATGAAATACAGGAAATACCTGTAAAACCTAACACTACTGTAAATATTCAGCTAAAACCATCTGCTTCCAACCTGAATGAGTTGGTGGTCATTGGTTATGGCACAGTTAAAAAGAAAGATGCTACCGGTTCGGTTACGGCTATTGCCTCCAAAAGTTTTAATAAAGGAGCCATTACCTCCCCCGCAGACCTGCTCGCAGGTAAAGTGGCTGGTGTACAAATCACCAACACCGGAGGTGCCCCCGGAAGTGGCTCTGTTATTCGTATCAGAGGAGGTTCTTCTCTTTCGGCCAGTAACGATCCTTTAATCGTGGTGGACGGTGTGCCTCTCGCTAACAGCGGAATTGCCGGAATGAGAAGTCCACTCAACAGTATTAATCCGGAAGACATCGCCACTTTTACCGTATTGAAAGATGCTTCCGCTACCGCTATTTATGGATCCAGAGCTTCTAACGGTGTTATCATCATTACTACCAAAAAAGGTAGAATTGGTCAACCGTTGCGGGTAAGCTACACCGGTAAATTTTCATTTTACACGGCAGCAAAAAAAGTAAGCGTATTCAGTCCTTCCGGGTTTAAGTCGCTGATTGAAGACAGATACAAAGGACAGAACGATGTATTAAAACTTCTCGGAAACAGTAGCACCAACTGGCAGGATCAGATTTTCAAAAACTCTTTTGGTATGGATCATTATGTCAGCCTTACCGGTGCTTACAAAACTTTGCCTTATCGGGTTTCTGCCGGATACACCGACCAGGATGGTATTTTGAAAACCGGAAATTTGAAGCGCACCACCTTGGCAGCTTCTTTAACTCCTACCTTTTTTAATGACCACTTAAAAGTTACTTTTAATATTCAGGGCACTTTTGTGAAAAACAAATTTGCAGACCAGGGAGCCATTGGGGCAGCTACTCAGTTCAACCCCACCCAGCCGGTAAAATCAGATTCCACTTATAAAGTTTATTTTAACAAACCCGATGGAACTCCCGACTCAACCACTACCGATTATGGCGGCTATTACACCGGGACTCAGGCTAATGGTACTCCTGTTGCACTGGGACCTACCAATCCGGTTGCTTTGTTAAATCTGACCGATAACCGCTCGAATGTAAGCAGCCTCCTCGGAAATTTAAACCTTGATTATAAGTTTCATTTTCTCCCCGAATTGAGTGCTCACCTGAATCTTGCTTACAATCACTCCAAAAGTAAAGGAGCCCTGATTGTACCCGAATATGCCTCCTGGACATACGATCCTGTCAATGGTGGCGGTATTTACAACTCTTATACGCAGCAAAAGAAAAACGACCTGCTGGAGTTTTACCTTAATTATAAAAAGGACGTCAAAAGTATTCAAAGTACCTTTAACGTGATGGCCGGTTATTCCTGGCAGCATTTCTATAGAAAAGACTATTCTGAAAACGGAAATTATGCACATACCTGGAACATGGATACCATCAACCGTCCTACAGAGTATTATCTTGTCTCTTTCTTTGGCAGATTTAATTATTCATTTAAAGATCGTTATCTGTTAACTTTCACTTTGCGTGATGACGGAACTTCACGTTTTGCTCCTAACAACCGGTGGGGTCTTTTTCCTTCGGCAGCTTTTGCCTGGCGTATCAATGAAGAGCCCTGGCTGAAAGATTCCAAAGTGCTTTCCCAGTTAAAGCTGAGACTGGGTTATGGTATTACCGGTCAGCAAAATATTAATCAGGGTAATTATCCCTATCTTTCCCGTTATACGCTTAGCCAAAATAATGCCGAGTACCAACTCGGTAATGTATTTTACCGGACATTACGTCCCGAAGGATACAACCCCAAAATCAAATGGGAAGAAACCACCACCTATAATATTGGTATAGATTACGGTTTTCTGCAAAACCGCATTTACGGTTCTTTGGATGTCTATTACAGAAAGACCAAAGATCTCTTGAACTTTATCCCGGTACCTGCAGGCTCTAACCTGACCAACTACCTGCTGACAAATATCGGCGATTTGGAAAACAAAGGGGTTGAGTTCTCAATTAATGGTGTCATTGTTTCTAAAAAAGATGTGAGTTGGTCTTTGGGTTTTAATGTGTCATCCAACACCAACAAAATCACCAAGCTTACTGCCACCAACAATCCCAACTATCTTGGCGTGGAAACAGGCGGTATTTCAGGCGGTGTAGGCAACAATATTCAAATCCACAGTGTGGGATATCCTGCCTACTCTTTCTACGTTTACCAGCAGGTATATGACAAAAGCGGAAAGCCCATCGAAGGTCTTTATGTGGACAGAAACGGTGATGGTAAAATAACTAATGCCGACAGATACCATTATGAAGATCCTGCTCCTAAATTCTATTTTGGAATCAGCTCAAATCTTCGCTATAAGAACTGGAACTTCTCTTTTGCAGGCCGTGCCAACTTTGGCAACTACGTCTATAACAATGTGAGTTCCAATATTGGTGTTTACAGATTCTTATATCACCCCGAAGGGCCTTATCTCGGCAATATCTCTACTGATGTTACGAAAGCAGGTTTTTATAATCCGCAATATCTGTCCGACTATTATATTCAAAACGCCTCTTTCTTCAGAATGGATAACATTGCTTTAAGTTATCTTTTCAAAAACCTGAACAAAAGTGATAAGTCACCTATTAATCTGGGAGTGTCATTTACCGTGAACAATGCTTTTGTGATTACGAATTATACCGGAATCGATCCGGAAGTAAATGGTGGCATTGACAACAACATCTACCCGAGGCCGAGAGTATTCGTATTTGGTGTAAACCTCCAATTTTAACCGATAAAAAATAAAGACTATGTATAAATTATATTATAAATTAGTTATGTTGGCCGGCTTGGTTTTTGTACTCTCATCCTGTACCAAAGACCTCAACACCGTGCCTCTTGACCCCAAAGTCACCACTTCCGCAAATGTTTTTGACAATCCGGCTGCTTACAAAGAAGCACTGGCAAAAATATATGCCGGTCTGGCCGTATCCGGCCAGGAAGGCCCTTCCGGAATGGCCGATATTAGTGGTATTGACGAAGGTTTCGGACAATACCTGCGCGGGCTGTGGTATCTCGAAGAGCTTCCTACCGATGAGGCTGTCATTTCATGGAATGACCAGACTATTAAAAACTTTCATAATCAGGACTGGGGTTCCAGCGATGTTTTTATCAAAGCTTTCTACTATCGTGTGTTTTACCAGGTTGGCTTGTGTAATGAATTCTTACGGCAGACAAGCGATGCCAAACTCACCAAACGGGGAGTGGACGCTGCTTTGAAAGCTAAAATTGTTCATTACCGTGCCGAGGCTCGTTTTATGCGTGCATTGAGTTATTACCATGCTTTGGATGAGTTTGGAAGTGTTCCGTTTGTTACGGAAAAAGATCCCGTGGGTGCTTTCTTTCCAAAACAGATTTCACGTGTTAATTTGTTCAAATACATTGAGTCGGAGCTGAAAGCTATTTTACCGAATCTTATTGATGCCCGTCAGAATGAATATGGCCGTGCAGACAAGGCCGCCGACTGGACGCTGCTTGCCAAACTCTACCTGAACGCAAAAGTCTTTACAGGCCAGGAAAGAAATACCGACTGTATCACTTATTCCAAAAAAGTTATTACCGCCGGCTATTCGCTGGAGCCTAAATACGCAAATTTGTTTTTGGCTGACAATAATGTGAATAACAACGAAGTAATTTTCTCTGTTAACTTTGATGGTGTCCACACGAAAACGTGGGGCGGAACCACTTTTATCATTCATGCTGCCGTGGGCGGAAGCATGGATCCGGCCGCTTTTGGTATTGATGGCGGATGGGCAGGAATACGGGTTACCAGTGCATTGGTAAATAAATTTGCCGATCCTTCGGGAAATACAGATTATCGAGCCATGTTTTATACAACAGGACAGAGTCTTGCAATTAATGATGTAGGCAAGTTTACCGATGGTTATGCCGTTACCAAATGGAAAAATATCACTTCAACCGGTCTTCCCGGTTCCGACCTTACTTTCCCCGATACCGACTTCCCGTTATTCCGGTTGGCTGATGTCTATCTGATGTATGCCGAAGCCGTTGTAAGAGGCGGAACAGGTGGAGACATGGCTACAGCGGTGAGCTATATCAACAAGATTCGCGAAAGAGCTTATGGTAACAATTCCGGTAATATTACAGCCGGTGACCTGACACTTAATTTTATCCTGAATGAAAGAGCACGCGAACTGTACTGGGAAGCACAAAGAAGAACAGACCTTATCCGCTTCGGTAAATTCACCGGCGGAAGCTACCTGTGGCCATGGAAAGGTGGAGTGAAAGATGGTACGGCCACCGACAGCCATTACAATCTTTATCCTATCCCGGCTTCAGATATCACGGCTAATCCTACTTTAGTACAAAATCCCGGTTATTAATTCTCTAAAATTGAATCAAATGAAAAAGATATCAATATTATTTTTGGCTCTGGTGACCATGATTGGTTTCTACTCCTGTCAAAAGGCAGGAACCAATGTTGTTCTGAATCCCAATAACATTACATCGCCTAATCTCACAAGTCCGACTGATGGCGACTCCATGACATTTACAAAAGGAAATAGCGACAGCACCCTTATTTTTGCCTGGACGTCTGCTACTTTTGGTTTTAAAACAGCTGTGGATTACTATGTACAAGTTGACAGGCAGGGTAATAATTTTAACAATGCCAAGTCGGTTGGTCACACAAAAAGTAAAGACAGTTTACAGGTTCTTATAAATTCACTGAACAACCAAATTCTTTTGCTGGAAGATGATCCGGAGACTCCACTTCCGCTCAATGTAGCTTTTAGAGTTATCGCCATCGTGAACAGTCATGTTGACACGGTATTTTCCACTCCGGTAAAAGCAAAAATTACTCCATTCTACATTCCCATCATTTATCCTCAACTTTATGTTCCCGGTGCTTATCAGAGCTGGAATCCGGGTGCTGCCGATTCAATCGGATCGTTGGGTAGCGATGGAAACTATGAAGGTTATATTTACATGTCAACTGCAGGTGACTTCAAATTTACCTCTGCCCGTGACTGGAACCACATAAATTATGGTAATAGTGGCTCTCCAGGTGTTTTGAGTACGGATAACGGTGCAGGTAACCTCTCGGTAGCCGATTCTGGTTTCTATAAATTCAATGTAAATACCACAGAACTCACCTGGACAGGTCTGAAAACAGTCTGGACATTGATTGGCGATGCCACTCCGGGCGGATGGGATACAGATACCCCCATGCATTATAGTCCGGCTACGCAACTGTGGACTGTAACACTCGACTTAACTGCCAAGACAATTAAATTCAGAGCCAATGGCAGCTGGGCACTAAACTACGGTAGTGACAACAATGATGGTAAATTGCAAGAGGGCAGCAATACAAACATTGCTATTCCAAAAGCTGGAAATTATACCGTTGTTCTGGACCTGAGCCACACCGTTTATAAATATAAATTAATTAAAAATTAAATCTTAGAAGTTTCAGTAGCCGGAAAAATCAATATCCGGCTACCGAAGCTTGTTATCTGATAATATTAACAGAGAAAGTATGTTAAACAAATGTTAAAATTTAGCGACCTGTTGATTTTAAGAGTAAAATATATTAAATTTGCGAAAAACAGTAATTAACAATTAACAATTAACAATTATTTATTCATTTAAAATTTTATTATTATGAAAAGAATTCTACTTAGTATCTTTGCAGTCTTCCTCATGGGAGGATTATTTGCACAAACAGGCTCCGTCACATTTAATGTGACCGCGCCTCCTGATTCCATTTTTAATGCTACTACACAGAGTCTTTATGTTTCCGGTACCATTGCCGGTTGGGCACAACCTGGTTCGGACACTACATACCGGATGACGCCAAATAGCGACTCAACTTCTTACAGCTTAACTGTTGATAGCGTTGCCAATGGTGAGATTCAGTACAAATATTTTATTATTACCGGTACTACTCCTGACTGGGGTAATGGTGAATGGAATGGCGATCCTAACCGCAGAGCTGCTATTGATGGCGATTTTACCCTCAATGACACTTGGGGAAATACACCCGTTAAGGTTATTTTCCAGGTTGATATTACCGCTATTGCCGACTCTATTTATAAAAATAAAGCTCAGGTATTTATTGGTGGCGACCTGGAAAAGGGCAAAAACTGGGCAACGCCCGGAGATGCTCCCTATTATGAAATGAAAGCAACTGAAGCTGATACTAACATGTATGCTATTACTCTGTGGCTATACAAGAAAAAAGTAGTTCAATTCAAGTATTTCCTTGTTTTTGACAGTACTGCAAGCTGGAGTTATGGCGAATGGAACGGCGGCGACAACAGAAGCGATTCAATTGTCGGAACGGATACTTTAAACAGTGTATGGGGAGACATGGGATTTACCGGCATTCCTATAAACAATGCCGTGCAACCCAGTTTCAGAATTTATCCTAACCCTGTCCATAGTGTCCTTCATATAGATAATCTGGAAAATGCAAACCGCATTGAAATCTTTAATGTTGTCGGCCAAAGAGTCCGGGTAATTCGCAATATTACCGGTCAACGACTTAGCATCCAAACCGGAAACCTGAACAATGGTATTTACGTTGTCGCTGCTTTTGGTGAAAACGGCGTGATAAAATCCATGAAGTTTATTAAACAATAAACGACGGGATTCATAAATATATAGAAAAAGGCTGCCTTTTGGCAGCCTTTTTCTATTATACCCCTGTTACCTGCCCTCCTCAAACGATTGCGGTATAGGAAAAGGCTCAATATGGTTTCTTATCATAAATTACATGTGGTTTCTTTTATATATTTAACATAATTGCATCTATTTATATGATACTTTTGTTATTTACAACTTAACATCTAAACCTTAACATCCATGATAAAAAAAGTTACTATTGGTTTCTTTCTGACGCTTCTCAGCACACTGGGAGTCTATGCTCAGGTCATCACCTCCAATCCTGCTCTGCCTACCGCTACGGATTCTGTTACCATCACTTTTGATGCTTCCAAAGGAGATGCCGGGCTGAAAGATTTTACCGGTGACATATATGCCCACACCGGTGTAATTACTGCCAATAGCACCTCGTCTTCAGACTGGAAGTATGTGAAAGCCGATTGGGGCGTAAATATTCCTGCCTGTAAATTGATTAGTTTGGGTAATAACTTATGGCAGTTAAAGATAACACCTTCTATCCGCACATACTACGGCGTTCCCTCCAGCGAAAAAATTCTGAAACTGGCTTTTGTTTTTCGCGCTGCAGATAATTCCAAGACAGGGAGAGAGGCCGATGGCGGTGATATTTTTTATAATGTTTACCAGGCCGGTATTACCAGCGTACAAATTACGGTTCCAGCCAACAAACCTGACATTGTCAATTTGAACGATACTGTCCTTGTGAAGGGAAACAGTGCAAATGCTGATTCCACTTATCTCTTACTGGATAGTCAGGTTCTTGTAGCGGATACGGCTTCCTCTTTTTCCACTAAAATTGTGGCCAGCCAATATGGAAGACACTGGATTATTGCCAAAGCGGTAAAAGCCAGTACTGTAGTTTACGATTCAGTTTACTATTATGTTAATCGGGCACCTGTTGTGGCAGCTCTGCCTGCCGGAGTACGCGATGGTGTTAATTACATCAACGACAGCACCGTTATTTTAAGTCTCTTCGCTCCTTATAAAAAGCACATATTTGCCATCGGCGATTTCAGCAACTGGGAAGTGGGCGACAAGTGGGCTATGAACATTACGCCTGACAGTAACCGTTTTTGGGTAAAAATAACAGGTTTAACACCTAAAAAAGAGTATATTTTTCAGTACCTGATTGATGGAACCATCCGCATTGGCGACCCGTACGCCGACAAGGTGAGTGACCCCTGGAACGATCAATATATAAGCCAGAGAACATATCCTAATCTGATAAAATACCCCAAAGGTAAGACCACCGGAATTGCCACGGTTCTGCAAACCGGCCAGACACCATATCCATGGAAAATCACCAATTTTAAAGCACCCAAAGAGGAAAATCTCGTAGTTTACGAACTACTCGTCCGTGATTTTACAAAAGGGCACACTTTTGATGATATTATTGACACGCTGGGGTACCTAAAACGACTGGGTATTAATGCCATTGAGCTTATGCCCGTGAACGAGTTTGAAGGAAACTCAAGCTGGGGATATAATCCCAACTATTATTTTGCTCCTGACAAATATTACGGGCCGAAAAATACATTTAAAGCATTTGTAGATTCATGTCACGCCAATGGCATCGCCGTCATTATGGATATAGTACTCAACCATGCTATGGGAACGTGTCCACTTGCTAAGATGTATTGGAACTCTGCCAAAAACCAGCCGGCAGCCAATAACCCGTGGTTTAACCAAACCTCTCCCAATCCGGTTTACCATTGGGGAAATGATTTTAATTACGACAGCCCTCAAACGGTTCGTTTTGTTGATAGTGTAACGAACTATTGGTTATCGCAATATAAAATTGATGGTTACCGGTTTGATTTCGCCAAAGGGTTTACCAATACGCCGGGTGATGGGTATGCTTATGATCAGTCCAGGATTAATCATCTGGAACATATTTATGACCATCTCCACAAATCTTTTCCCAATGCTTATGATATATTAGAACTCTTTACGGCTAATTCTGAAGAAAAAGTCCTGACCGACTATGGCATGACAGTATGGGGCAACTCTAACTACAACTACAACCAGGCTACCATGGGCTTTACAAGTGGCTCCGATTTTTCATGGATATCTTATGAGAAACGTGGTTTCACCAATCCAGCCGGCGTTATGGGCTATATGGAAAGTCATGATGAAGAACGCCTGATGTATAAAAATGAGCAATACGGAAACTCCTCCGGAGGCTATAACATTAAGAATATTCCTACAGCCCTGAAACGTATGGAAATGGCCGGAACATTTTTCTTTACCATTCCCGGCCCCAAAATGATCTGGATGTTTGGCGAACTGGGATATGATTATTCCATTGACTACAATGGGCGTGTCGGAGAAAAACCCATTCGATGGGATTATTACCAGGACATGAACAGAAA